>Ga0116231_10002399_pt1 | contig 39215 bp, 35 predicted proteins | sample S1TSphgellanicum_2_FD_89695 | JGI IMG/M metagenome (GOLD analysis project Ga0116231, IMG submission 89695) | Host-associated microbial communities from peat moss isolated from Minnesota, USA - S1T2_Fd - Sphagnum magellanicum MG | ecosystem: Host-associated > Plants > Peat moss > Unclassified...
AAAATAAATAAAATTATATATATATATATATATATATATATATATATATATATATATATATATATTACTATTTATTTTTCTGGTTGCCAAATTTCATACTAAAATTAGGTCAATAGATTTGGAGACTTTTTTTTAAGCAGTCTCTTGTGCATTCAAAGGTTTTCTTTTCTTTTTCTTTCTCTCTCTCTCTCTCTCTCTCTCTCCTCTCCTCTCCTCTTTTCCATTGCATAAGTCAGATGAGAGGTAGGTGAAGAAGTTGGTGGTAGCACATACACTTGCTTTCTTAGGTTATAATTTTACTTTCATAAGGATTTCCATCACTTACCAAGAGGAAGAAGAAGGCATGTGCAACTTATGAACCCACAAGAAAATCATTTAGGAGAAAAGCTTTAATTATAAGGTTTTTTTTAAAAACTCATGAACCACTCCACTGAATTCAAAGCCTCTCTTTCCCTTACCTAATAAGGTAGACTCATGTGCCAAAAACCAACTATGGGCCAACAACCAGCTCAATGGTTTTTAGTGTGGAACAAGTGGTAGTTGTGGGTTGATTCATTACTCATATCATGTCTCATTTTTACCTATACTAGCAAACCCAGTTATAAATGGGGCAACCTTTTTTTTATTGATGAAATTTCTCCCCCAAAAAAATTCAAAAATTCAAAACTTAAATGATTTTGGAGGTTTTCAATCTCCAAAAGTGAGAAAATAAAATAAAATAAAATAAAATAATCATCATAATTCTATACTTGGTTTCCAGTGTGTGGCCAAAATTGAGAAAGATGATTAAAAGATTTGTATTTCATATTTGGTTTACATCCAGATATTGGGCTATATCTTCCTAGGGATGATAGCCCATTTTTCTATGTCTTCCCATGGATGATAGCCACTTTGGCTACCAAAAAAAAAATTCTTTCCAAAAACATTTGTAATGAGGTTAATGGGTAAATGTGTTCTCCCATTAAAGTTTTTTTTGTAAAGTTCCCTTAAGTGGGAACAAGAATGGCCAATTTGGGTCAATTAGAAGAAAATAGGTTAGGAGAAGCTTTAATTAGTAGTTTTTTTACTCATGAACCCCAAACATGTCATTCTTGGAGCAATGAATGGTTTTTCTTTTCTTTTCCTTTTTGACAAAGTAGCTCCACCAGGCTCTCTCTCTCAACCCTGGCCAGGGTCTGGAACAAATTGGCACTAGCCACATGGCCCTAGGTAGTTGGCAAGCTACACTCAAATCTTGCAAGTGAGCTAGCTACTAGCTCCTCCATGCCAGTGCATGGATTTGGCTACTTCCACACTTGTTGTAGGGTGTGTTAAGATGTGACTAGGTGATTAGTGAAGGCAAAATGGTGATTAGATCAACACCCATGTGATTATAGTTCAAAACATGGTGATTAGGTCCTTATGTAAGGTGAAATCCTCTTTGTTCTTGGTATAAGACAAGGTTAAGAAGGTTTGTTCATCCTCTACAAACCTTAATGTGATCACAATAGAGACCTCAACCATCTTGACATACTTTGAAATCCTCTCCTTCAATATGTTATTGGATTTTGGCCTCTACCATAATCGTGAAGTTGGGTTACAATCAAAAGGCAACACAATTGCTTTAGTCATCACAAAAAGGAAGCTTATTGTTCCAATGCCACACCATCTAAAAAAGATGGACACATCACATTAGTTTCATTTGTAGCCTAGAGTAGAGATGGCAATATTGTGTTTTCAATAAAGCAAGGTGCCTAAGAAATGTGAATTCAACATTAGGGTGTCATCGATATTGTGGGTGGATGGATGATACATGTAGCATTCAAAACTTCTTGCGTAAGAAACTTTTCATCAAGTTCATTAATCAACTTTTGCATTATTTGAATGCATTACATTTTAACATCATGTATCGATTATTCACAAGCTTCATGAGTGACCATGATGTAGAAACCAATGTCCTTTCTAATCTTATGCATATTGTAATTTTGATTATAGTAGGACAAATTTGCATTTTTCAAGTTATTCATTGGATTTTCCCACCATATTATGTTCAAATCATCACAACTTTCTTCAACAAAGTTTTGAAATTGGGGCAAATTAATGTGATTGTACCTTGCCTTTTCATTGCAATACATGTTGTGCAAGTCAACTTGACACAATTTTAGACTATGAACACAAAGTCACACAAATAAATGCCTTTCAATTTTAAGCATACTTGTTCAAACCTTGCATAACTTCCAATATAAGAATCACATAAGTAGCCCAAGAATGAAGAACCTTTTGTCAAAGGTTGAGCTCTAACACTTGCTTGGGTGTTAGGAGCACTCACTCACAAATCCTCCCTCCCCAACCCTTCAATTACCACCAAAAACCCACATATACCCTAGCAACTCCAAAAATCAATCTTCAAGAATGAGCCTATAGAACAATGCTTAAATTTTCTAAAGCTTTCATTTCTCATTTGCATTGAAACCAAATTAAACTTCCTTTGTATGATTGCCATAAAATTCAATGAATTCTTTTCTTTGTTGAAATGTGCATACATAGAGTAAAACACACATAAATTCTTGGACTTGAAATTGTTGCCTTTTTTTTTATAAAAAAAAGTTTTTTGAATGTTTTTTTTTTTTTCAATATGTAAAAAAGGCAAGTCTCAGTCAAATCCCGCGCTTTGAGGTTGACTATGAAAGTATGTAGTCCTTTTATTACCATGATGGGCAAACTGGCCGGCCGCCCACCCATCATGGGAAGAGACCGACCTCACTCGAGAAGAAGGCGAAGGTACCCACCCTTTAGTGTGGACGCTAGTTAACCAGGACCCAACCAATTGGGGGCCCTGAACTTGAATTTATTCAGGCCACGATCAATCACTTGGGAAGATACCCAACTTTCCAAAGCAACTTGTCATTGTGTCGGACTTGACTCACGAGTTCAAACAAGCACACAAATTGTTAATCCGGATAACTTAGCAAATGGGGGGGGGGTACACAAGAAAAGAACAACAACAGGTGGGAAGTCCGGAAGAAAAGGTTGGGGTCCACAACAAGAGGTGGACATAGGTAGGGGTAGTAAGTAGCCAACCATTTCCCAAGCAAACTTAGCTGACAAACAAAGAGTGTACACTTTTCCTTTTTTTTTTCTTTTTTTTTATAGTGGGATTTGGGGGGGGGTGTAAGGTGGGGTGGTTTCTATTAGGTCCTAAAACTACTTATTTTATATATATATTAAAAGTATCATATTCCTAACTCACCAAACTAAATATCCCCAAATTCACCCCCCAAGTTCCAAATTCCACCCCCATTCACCCACCCACCCACTCACCCCACCCACGCAGAAAATGAAAATAAAGTCCCTAAATTCAATTCTTAATTGGGAACGCAAAATAAGTAGGTGCCGTAAATGCAGTGGGTAGTTGGTAGTGTATTAATTAGTGAAAAAACGGTCAGTAGGGTGTGGGAGCTAGGGAACTGGAAGTTCCCTAGCTCGTAGCAGCAGTTCGCTAGCCTCTCTTGAAGAGGAGAACGGGCAGTCGGGCAGAAAAATAGAATCCACGGGTCTCGTTGCCTGCCCAGAGCAGCCCGTTGGCTTGGCCGCTCACCCGTGCCGTGCCGGGCTGTGCCGTGCCCCCGCCGGCCGGTCCCGCGCGGTGCTCCCCGGGTCGTCTTCTTCTTCCTCTTCCCTCTCTTGTTGTTCTTCTTCGTCTTCTTTCTTCGTCTTCTTCTTCGTGGTGTGTTTGCAGTCTTGTGTCATCGTCTGGTAAAGACACGAGAGAGATTTTTTTTCTTTTTTTCTTTTTTTGCTTGTCCCTTGTTCTTCACTCCTCGGCTCTCTCTTCTCTTCCCTCAGAAAAGCCTGGAAACTTCTCTTCTCTTCGCCTTTTGTGTGTTTGTTGACCACCTCTTTCCAGCATATAGGTAGTAGTAGCTCTCCAGAGTTACATCCCTCATTGAGACGACAGCAGCAGCAGCAGCAGCAGAAGACTTGTCAAGTCCCTGAAGCCGAGCTTATAAGCTCCCTGAATTTTTTTTCTGCAGAAAGACAGAGAGATACGAGAGAGTTGAGAGAATTGAGAGACTTGAGAGAACTGAGAGAATTGAGAGAGAGAGAGAGAGAGAGAGAGAGAGAGAGGAAAACAAAAATTGCCTATAGAATTTGCAGTCCAGATGATTTCTCTCCGGAGCTCGCACGACGCAATTCCGCAGCTGCATGTTCAGGTTTCCAGAAGGCACTGACTATAATCCAGAAACAAGCAAACTTCGCCATAAGACCACGACGACGACGACAAATCAATCTTCATTCTCCTTGTGTGAATCATCAATTTTTTTGTTCTTGATCATTGGATTGAAACTGATGAGGACGAGCTTTTAGAAAGGAAATTTTGCAGCTGATGGCGAAGAAGAGCTCACTGGATTCTCCACAAGAAAGAAGATTGGCGACAACAGAGGTGATGATGAGGCAACAACAAATAGGGAGCATTAGGTGGTGATGGTGGTGCACACGGAAAACCAGAAAAGAAAGAGAGAGAAAAACTGGTCCATTTGAGAGAAGCGTTTTTTCAGATTTGATTTCACACACACACACACACACACACACACACACACACAGGGACATAGACAGAGAGCGGGGGAAACAAAGTGTGGAGAAGGAATGGATGCAGCACTGGAGCATGTGCAGATGCCGATGATTGCCAACATGACGGAATGGGAGGAATCATACAGACCTTTGCCCTATGTCTTCATGGCTCTTCTCCTGCTCTGGACTCTGGTACTCATGGCCTGGACTTTCAACACTTGGAGCAAACGAAGATGGCAGGTACCCCACTACAACACTCTACTCTACTACTGCGCTGCCTTCCAGCTTTCTCCTTCTTTCACTGCTTTGGTTCCCCTTGGACTCTCTGTTTGTTTCTTCGCTCCCCTTCTTCATGATATGAGGATTTCTCAAAGCAGCAAGCAACCTCTCTCTCTCGCTCTCTGTCATCTTGTGCAAAGACAGATTGGGAATTCTATGACAGATTTGGGATTTTCTTAGGAACTCCAAATCTTGGCTCCAATCTTTTGGTTTTGGGCGAGAGCAGAAAGGATTGGAATTGATCAGATGAGTGCATCTATATATTATCTCCTGAGAACAATTTTTGCTCCAGGATTTTTGAGAAACCCCCTTGAAGCAAGGCAGTGAGCAAGCTTGTTCATTTGGTCTAGAAATTGATTTCCATGAACATTGATTCTTTTCTTTGGAAAAATGTTTTGAGCTGCAACAAGGACTAAAATTGGGTGATGAGAATCTTCTTTTATCTCTTGAGAATTGTGTACTGAATTTTCTTTAGAGAGCTAGTTCTCTGATAAGCTGGCAGCACCTCCTCCTCATTCCCAAAGACTCCATTCTTTTGCTTTGAAATTTTCTTTGAGCAGAGGAAGAAGGATTGAATTGGTGATGAGCATGCATCATCATCTCCTGGCAACAAGCAAATTTCTTCACAGAAAATTTTGAGGATTTTTTGAGGATTTGAGGAGGAGCTGGCCTCCTCCTCATTCCAGAAATTTCTTTCTTCCTTCCTTTGGGGAAAGAAAAAACCATTTGAACAGAAGGACTGAATTGGTGATTAAGTATAAGCATTTCATTCTTCTGACAACAATATTTCTTTTCAGTTTAAAGAATTTTGCACATTGGGTTCTGATGGAGAGGTGGAAATTATTGGACATTTTTTGACCTTTTTTTTGGGGGGGATTTTGGGGTTTTTGGGTGGGGATGTGCAGTCAAGTAATTTGCAGTGGATATTGACATCAGTGCCAATTCTCAAAGTGCTCATACTTAGTCTCTCTTTTGCATTTTGGTATGGCATTCGGTGTTAAGACTCTGTTTTTTTCAAATGTTTCAAATATATGTAATGTAGGTTAAATTTTTATATAGCAATGGATTTCACTTCGCTTGCATAAGTGAAAATTGGCATTGCTAGCTATATGTTTTTCTCAAATACTGTGTTTTTGTGCATGCCTCTAAGAAGAAAAGGCATTTCTTTTCATTAGAAAAAAAAACTTTATCTAGTGGGTACTCCTAAATTGTTGCAGGTACTCTTGCCTGAACTTGAATACATGCTCATTTTGGGTGGCATTTGGAGTTTTTGTATCACGCATTTTCTTCGAAACCGCATGCTTCAGCACATTTTTGCTGATAGCCCATGGGTATTGCATCGTTCATGAGCAGCTATCAGTCACCGAGCGGCGCAGCATTGCAGCTCTTGGGTCTCTTCTGTACTTGATTCTGACTGGCTACAAAGCTGCTGTACCACAATTTTCTGTACGTGATCAATGTTGAAAATGGCATTCGAATGTTGTTGTCTACTTCTGCACTTGTGTTTTTCTCATGTTTCAAGTACTCCTCAAGAACATATTCAGAGAACAAGAATTCCTCTTAGAGTAAATTTGAAAATTCAAGTGAAATTCTCCTTTGGCTTTAAACCCATGCTCTACTTATAACCTGATTTAGGTCATAACTAGGGGAAAATGACAATACTACAATTGGTGCATTCAGAAGGACCCGTCCACATACATTGATTTTGTTGACTTTATGTTGTAACATTTGTTGTGCAGGTGCTGGTGGTGCTGATGTATGGGGTTCTATTCTATGTGATAATGGCACACATAGCACGTAATTTAAACATGTTACGAGACCAATTGCAGCATGTAGAGAATGAGGGTGTCCACACTATGCACTCTGTCATCTACTCCAAATACATCATGTTCAAGTACTCTTCTTCTTCCTTTCACTGTCTGTCTGCCATCTGCCATCAGTCTTCACTAAGTAGATTTAGCCCATGTCAAAGAGTTGAATCTATGGAGAAATAATTGATCAATTCAACCTGGACTAAATATTTCATTGGGACTGTATGATTGGGTTTCTGGACAATTGAAGATGAAGAGCACAGTTTTAAGTGGATGTTTTGCTTGTTTTAGAATTATTCCAAAAGATCTGATCTAAACCCTAAACCCTAAACCCTTCTGGGGAACACTTGAGAATTACTTTGCAGTAGGAGCTTGTTTGTTTGACAATGAAACTAATTGTATTCTGGCAAAATGTACTTTGGATTTACTGCAGGCGATTCCAGACAGCAATCTTCATGGTGGTGGTTGCAGAATTTGTGGTGCGCTACCTTGTCTATTTAGTTGCCCAAAAAGAGAAACTTTTTCAATTAAAAAAATTGTCTGGTTTTGGAGTTTGTTCAAAGAGTTGTTCCAGCTATCATCATCCCGGCCTTGACATCATTTTATGTTTTGTAGGTTCTTTTGGAATTTAAAGAGACATTGAACAGATCATCATGATGATGAGATCCAGCAAGCACCATGAATTAACAACTTCTGTTGAAAATTTCAATTCTTGCAGATTCATGCTATAGCAGAGGGAGTGGGAAAGGAATATTGGATACGGCTGCTGATGAGAGAATTCACAGAGGGAGCCATCTTTTTCCATATTGGGTAAGAAAAGATCCACCCACACCACCCTACTCTCCCACATGCTGATTATGTAACTTTTTATCAATATTATCAGTTTCAAATTGGTTCAGTTCATTCATTGCAAAGGACCAAATTCATGTTTGTATATAATTTTCCCGTCCAGTTTTGTCAAAATCATATGAACAATCTAAAATATGCTCTCTGTGTTTGCTGTGGCCCCTATAAATTGAGTATTGTTCAGGTGGACATTCCGATCAAGAGGATTAACGCCATTTCTCACTCTCATTCCAAGTCTACATTCTTCAAGAGAATATAGCTTGCCACCAATTTATAGTGTGGTAAGCTCATCTAATCTCTTCACCCAAAACCAAATTAAAATGACAGTGTAGGTGTCAGTTCAACTCAAAGGACCATGAAAGGGCTGAATAAACTGGGTAGCAAACTCTAGTCAAGATTATTGGGCACTTTGAGAAAACCTGGCTTAGAAACAAGTATCAACATTGGGGAAGGAGATTACAAAGGTTTGGAAATTTTGATAGTGTCTGATCAGAAAGCAAGTCAGAATGCCAAGAGTTCTCTCAACAGAGCACAAAGAAAAGCTTTTGAGGTTTTAGGGTCAAGGTGGTTAGTCTGAGGTAAAGCCCCAGGAAGGGTCCCACATTCCCAAAATAAGGGGGGCCTAGGATGATGCAATAGCCAGCCAAGTTCAGCCCTGCATTTTGGGAATGTCCCCCACCTGTGAACTTTACCCATTGTAAAGCACAAGGCAAACATTATCATGAACTTAAACATACACAGATCATGAGGCATAGAAGGGGAGCCTTCTTACATTCCTACTCCTTAAGAGTGAGAGGGATCTTACGCCTATAATAACAAGCAGGCATAATTTTCCTCTTGTTCCTATGCAGTAGGTGTAAGATGGATATTCTTGGATATAAGGTGCCCTCCAAATACACTTTGGAAATTTCTCCAAGTGCTGTATGTGGTATGATATTAATAATTGAAGCTTGGGGGAGTGTGCTTCTTGTTCTAAAAAACTCAAAACTAGTTCAGAAGGACCTTTGGCTGTTACGCATGTGTTCTGAATGACATCTTTCTTCTATGTTCAGGAAATGAATGAAAAGGAGTTCAAGAATCTTGACTATGATGAATGGCATATTGGAGTGGTAAGCTTTTCTTGTCTATCCTTCTTGCAATACCATTTGTTGTGTAGCATAGGTTTCCTTTATTCACTTTTATCTAACAAATTTGTGCTTTGTGATTGTGTAAGAATTGTCAAAAACCTGTTTTCTGCTTCATGATTGCTGATGAGGTAACAAATACTCTGGAATTCTTTTGCATGTTCCAGCCAACCTCAATAACAAAAGGTGGAGTCAGCCACAAGCAGATGTTGGTCATTGTTCAAAATCCAGGCATGTCGAGTTCTGTCTCTGTGGATGATGACAAACGTCCCTTGAAAATCCCTGAAAATGTTGTCACCATTCCAGCAAGTTCCCAATGTTCACTATCATCATCTCTTTGCTGCTCAACAAACCGCATCTGTCCTGGCCCTTCTGCTGCTGCTGCTTCTTCTTCGTTTTCTTCTTCTTCTTCTTTGCCAGAGCATGGAGGCTTGGAATTGAATATCCGCAGCTCAACCAATCATACCAACAGAAGTGAATCCAATGTTGTGACTGAAAGTGGCAAGCATTCAAAAGATGGGAGGCAATGTACTGCAGCAGCAAATGAGGAAGACTTGTCGCCAGCATGTGTGAAAGAGGTCAAGGTCGATATGAAGGGACTGAAGGGCAGCAGCTGCTACTCTTTCCTTCCCTTTGAAAGTGCTTGCAATGATCCTCGAATATTGCATTCCCGATCAAACAGTAATCTACAATCCTTTGTTTCCCATCACTCTGCCATAGTATAACTTCCACATGGTCTTTATCATATATCATATAAGCCCAACATCCTGGTCCAAAAAATGTTTGTGTACTGTAAGAAAAAATCGAGGTTGGGTCATTTCCTAAATCAGATAAATACCCAAATCCTCTTGTAAACTATGAGCCCAGAAGCAAGATAAGGATACAAAATAGTCTGCTGTGATTGTGGGCAGGAAGAGAACTCTCTTGATCAAATCATGGGTAATTAATTGGCATTTAATGGATTTAGGGTTTAGAGCAAGAGATTATTTTTTTTTAGTTTGTTGCTAATGGCTATCAAGCCAAACTGTATTCTACTCCCACCCTGGATGCCAAGTATACACTGGTTGTAACATACCTAACATGGAACCAAATCTATGGAACAAAATCTTTGGATTCTCTCTCTTTGCTGGAGTATTACTCTACTACCTTTGGTGGCTTTGACACTAATTATATTATTTTCAGAAATGTTGAATTTTTTTTTTAACTTTTTTTTTTCAAATAACAAAACGTTGTAAAGGAAATATATTGAATCTTCAAGTATATTTTATTTGTCGAAATGAAAATTTCAAAAGTAATTAATTTTTCAGTAGACATGTTTTCACAAAAGGTACCACAATATATTAGAATGAAACTAGGGCTCCACATTGCTACTCACAACCATTTACATATTCACATTCACCCTTTCACACGTTGTGTCATTCATGAAATTCCATTGCCCCGACTCTCCATTATCATAACAAAAGAATTGTATAGGATAATGGAGAGTCAAGGGGGCTTGAAGGAAAGAAATGTCCACTTAGCATGTATAGCATGCAACTATCAATACATGCAATGCATGCATTGATAGTTTCAAGTACATGGCAAAGGGTTCCAATTTCTAAGAGCAAAAAGTTTAAGATGTAATATAATTTGCTCAAGGAAGTGGAAGAAATTGGACAATAAGTGGTACCGCAACTACTGTACATCCTCAAACAACGAGCACATTGCCACTTCTCTTCTTGGTCTAACATTATTTATTTGCATCTATTTCATCACTTTAATAAATGTAGATAGAAAAATAGGAATCAACAAGAATAACATTCATGACCAAACATAGAAACAACAAGAAATTTATCCATATCAAATCAACAATTATCTTCATCATTATTTTCTCCTATCGCCTGCTAGAATTCACATGCCAACCCAACTTCTATTATAAACAAATTTCATTTTGATGTATTTGACAAGTTGTGAACATTTTAGAATGTAATACAATTCAACACAAAGCTCACCTTGAGACAATATTCTTCATGGGGTTGAATATAATGATGTGTAAACAAGAATATCACTTTAAACTTGGGCCACAACATGTTGGTTTATCAATCTTACAACTAACATGGTGGTTTCTTATAACAAATAAAACACTAATCAACCCCTTCAAATCCAAGTACAACAAAATAACATAGTTCAAACATGTCCTCATGAAAAGTCATTAACATATGCATGTCATTCACTTCATAGATCAAAACAAAGATGAAACTTCTCCAAAACCTAAGAAAAAGAAAATGACAATGTTTATTATGTTGAAAACTTTGTTACAAAATCTCATATATAAGTCTTCAAAAATTAAAAATACTACCCAATATAACCAATAAATCTAATTGATACATATTAAACATTATGAACTAATTAAGTAACTCCCAATCTTCTAACCACCAATATATGGATCCTAATCTATCTATCAACTAGTATAAATACATCAATATATGGAAACCAACCAATGACCCATTGTAACTTAAAAGAAGGGATTAATGGTTGAACTAAAAAAAGATTAATTGTTCAATTTTGCAACCCTCACAATCTATCTTTGTTTATATTACAACTTTTCAACTTCATACAACATATGGTAGGAATAAATGTTGGTCACAAAGACAATGAGAAATTGAATTGGATTGAAACAACATATAGATATTATGTTATCAATGAATTGTTAATCAATTGTGCCACCCAATGGTGTGCGGATTTTTATTTTTTATTTTTGAATTATTGATATTATCCAATTATGAACCTTTGCTTTTGTTTTAAATTGTGGGTGCAAACTCCAATGGTGGTAATAAATGAAGATATGATCTTTGTATATGGTGGTGAGAAATTATTACATGAAAAACTTACTAAAAAAGTTGGTTGAAGAAGTATGGAGAGGTTGTGAAGATTTATGAAAAAGTGAAAATGCAAGTAGAAGGGTGTGTGCATGAAATTAGTTGATGGCTTGTAATTGTAACTAAGAAAGTTATTTGAGAGATTTTCTTGACATTAGTAGGTATGTTACAAGGTTTTTGAAAGAAATGATTTTTTAATTGTAAAGTGATTGAAAATTAGTATAAGGGGTTCGAAGAATTTTGGATGAATTTTAAGAGTGAACAAAAATTCATTGTTAGTTGGTGCACATTGTGTATGAATATATTTGCAATTTTTTATGAAGAATTCATGCAATGTTAAAAGTTGGAGAAAAGGTTAATGGCATGTCTACGAACTTTCATGATATTTTATATTCAAAAAAGTGCAATGCACATGAGTTGATAGATTCAAGATGCTTACAAATGGAAATCTTCACTCATAAGGTTTCTTGTCAATGTGTGATCATTAATACACATGAATATAATTGTAAATAAAATTGTTGGTAGAGCATACATTTAACATTTTCTCACCTCCAAAGGTGCAAATAGTCAAAGTAGGAGGTTGCATCCTTAATTTGGAGTGGCATAACCTCCTCCCCCATTTTTGGTTATAAAATCACATAATATGACTATCAACAATTGCAAACAAAAGTCACTACAAGGAATTTGCATATTAACCATTAGTTTTGTTTTATTATTTTTAAGTCATAAATGTCACATGTGACCACAATTTTCTCTAGTCACCTTAAACAAGTCTTATAGAAATTTAGTTGCAAAAAAAATATGTGGCACCAAGTCGCAATGGTAGTCGCATAAAGATGCAACTTACATGAATGTTTCATTCATCCAAATTAGCTTACGAAGCATTGTTGTTTTGCAAATGTTTTTACAACGAAGCAATGTAGTTGCATTATTTATAAAAAATATTGTTTAAATATTCATTTTTTAATACAAATTTACAATCCCTATTCAACAAACACAACTATATTGTAAATCACATATGAAACTAAAACGAAACAAGGATCCAAGTAGGTATGTAGTCATGTGTTAAGGTTTTGGCCAAAGAAGGGTCACACCAAGTATACAACACCCAAATCTAGGGAATGGTTGATTGTCAAATATGATGTTAACGCAATTAGAATATCTATGTGATGGTTTTATATCTTAAAAGGAAAGAGGTTGCATGTGATGATTACATACAATTTTGCAAACTAGGATCATGTATGGCTATACAAATAGAAGCATGGATGGCTATGTAAATAGAAACGTGGATGACCAATTCTTTTTCAAAGAATGGTTATTTTTTTCAAGATGTTCATAGGTCAAGTGGAACTTCCCCAACCAATAGGCATTTACTAGTTCTAGATGGGCACAAATTTCATGTGACCCTAGAAGCAAGTGAGTAAACACATGAATTTGGGTTAGACATTATCATTGTATCATCACATACATCCCAAGCACTTTAGCCGTTAGATGTGGCCTCCTGCAAACATTTCAAAACAACTTTCAATAGAAAAAGAAATAGTGCAATGGTCAATAGCAATTGCTAAGAATTAAATAAGATTACCATGGCAAGGTGGGTAGACAAAACAATAGACCAAGTGTTGACCATGAAAAATATAATGTTAAAGTTCAAAATTACAAGGATCTAGCCTCTTAACCCTAAGGCCATGGAAGATAAAACAAGCCTTGACAACTTGTATACATTAGTCAATGTGAACAAGGAAGAAGAGGATGATACCACATCAAATGAAGAAGATGAAACTATGTTATGCGAATAACATTTTGTTATAACAAAATTGATAAATATAACAACAATATGAAACACTACATGTCATGAATAAGTAGTGACTAATATATTTCAAAATCAACCTAGGTACTATGTGGATATGCTTAAAACATTTGCAACCATAAACCAAGAAGTCATAATAGATCTAACATATCTAATTGTGGACATAGGTGAACATGTCAAAGCAAAAACTAGGTTCATGTTACTTAAGTGTAAACCAAAGAGCATTGTCACCCAACAATCTATTGTCTTTGCCACATCTACTTGTAAGAAGGATGAATGGTAGGGAGTTGTTAATTGATTATTCACAAAGCCATGTGGTGATTTCAAATCAATATTTAAGCATCATGTGTAACAAAAGACAATTGAAAAGGAAGTAAGATAAATAAACATGCAAAATTGAATGAAGGAAAAGGAAGAGAAGAAAATTATTAAAGCTACAAGATCACTAACAAAGGCTTGAAAAACAACAATGAACAAATTTCATCTTAACTTAGTTAGCTAGTGTAGTTGCACAATAACAAGCAAACATTTCACCATAATTTTCAAGACAAAATGTAAGCTCACTCATTTGGCTATAGGGTGGTGAACCTTGGATAAACAATAAAAGGTCAAAGGATGGTGAGATAATAGGCAAGGGTTCAACATCAAACAAAAAGACATGTTGTAGCACATTTACAACAACCTTAAACAAACAATTGACAAATAAGAGAATGAAAGGAGGGGTAAGGTATTGTTGTGGGGTTTAAATTACTAATAGGACAATAGGATCATGACTGAAAAAACAAGCCATGAAGACTGAGACCAAAAGGATGTAGACTACAACTAACAAGACAAAAATTATAACCAACAAGATGAAATGAACAACATGGCCACAATGAGGACCATAAGGACAAAGATTACACACAACAAGATGAAGATTATGATTAGCAAGACAAAAGGAACAATGTGATTGCAATGATGACCAAAAGGACAAAGATTACAAACAATAAAATGAAGGTTATAACCAATAGGACAAAAGGAACAACATGACCACAATGAAAACCAAAAGGACGAAAATTATAAATAACAAGACCATGGTTATGGCCATTAAGACAAGATGAACAACACAACCATAATCAAAACCAAAATAACAATGCAACCATAAGTATGACTAAAAATGCAACAGAACCATGATCAAGACTAAAGTAGTAATGCAACAATGATCAAGATGGTGACGATCAAGATTGAACCATAATGAAGATCATGATTATGCACAACAAGACCAACACAACCATGCTCAATGCACAAGAACACCATCGCAACCAAGATTAAAACCCAAGGACCCAATATCAACCAAGAATAATGCAATGATGATCCCAATCGGATGGTGAAAACCACAAGGATCATAACTTGCATAGGAAGACAAACCACATGATTAAATTATTAATGCACAAGAAGACCATCATGACCAAGATTGAGAACCAAGGACTTGGTTTCAACTAAGAACAACTGGAAACCAATCATGATTGAGGGACAACAAGGATCGTGATTTATGTGCAAAAAAACCATCGCAATAACAATCAATGCACACGAAAAACAGGGCAACAAATTGTTGTTGATTAAAACAATGTAATGGACTAATATAAATTAAAGAAATGGATGAATGCATGGTATGGTTGCTCAATTTTGGCAAATAAAACACTCCACAAAAGTCCATTTGATAATGTTAAAATGGTCGTTTGTTATTGTATCATTAATTAAATAAAATATTACATGATGGTTTAAACTAATAAATTCAATTTAAAGGGAAACCCACCTATATATTTCAATGTCATTTGTTATAATGAAAAAAATTTAAAAACCAACAAAATTACATCATATAGGGACTTATGAAAAAACCCCAACTTTGATCATTCAAAAGTTCATAACTTAATTTTGGCTTAAATTTTTAAGGCAAAGATTCCACATATGAATTTATTATGTCAAATTGTATCATATATTGATTCCTTAAGATTTCAATCTTATGTCTTTCCAATTAGCTAGTCAATCCATATTTTTAATTTCAAAAATTCAATACTAAAAATGAACGTATATTTTTTGAAAAAAAATTATATGTATGTATTGATAATCAATTTTTTAATCTAGATACAATGTCCAATTAACAAATCTAAGCATTTTGTTTTTTATCATAGGTGTTCAAGCCAACGGTACCATGTAGAAATCATGTGTGTAATGCACAAAATGAACCACCATACCATGCATTCACCCAAATGCAATGGAATTTTACATATTAAAACATTACAACAATGATCACCAAGATCACAACTTGGTTGACACAAAAAAAAAATCAACCATGATCAACATTAACATGTGAATAGCCACAAGCTAACATTCACAACCACAATGAAGCCATAAGAAGTTTAAATAGAACATTGTAATCATAGGGGGCAATAATGCATTAACGTAAATAAACTTGGGATGGACACTCACCAATACCATAGGAGGTAATATTGGAACAAAAAGATGAACACCACAACAAGAATGTCAAAATGGAAAACCGATAATTAAGCACCAAACACATGATAGCAACAAGAGGAAGGGTCTAGGAATGGAAATGAGTAAGAGTGTTAAGACCAAGTTCTTGCCTTGGAAAAATGGAAGAGGAAGAAAAAGAAGAGGAAAAAGGAGGTTGGAATAGGCTGGTGCATTGCATGGCGATGTTGTTACATGAATGTTATAGAAGTTAGGTATTCAAGAAGAGTTTGGGGTTATAATAAATATGGTAATGTGTGTCAAGTAAAAGATAATAGGTAAGAGGTAGGAAGTAATAGGTAGGAGGAAGCAAGTAGTAGGTACTAAACATCGAGTAGGAGGCATCAAGTAGAAAGGAGGGTGTTCACCCAAAGCAAGAGGCAATAGGTAGAAGACATGTTAAATTACCTTGCAAAGGTGGAACCCATGTGAATTCAAGAGAGTTTCTTCATAACAAAGTCATACCAAGGTTCCACCCAATGTTGTGGTGGATGGCAATATATATATATTTGGCAAAATATCACCAAAAGGTGACACATTTGGTGCGGATGTCACATTTGGCTTTTGAAACGTGCCTTTTTTTCAAGAGGAAAAATTATTGTTTATAACAAGGCCTCCAAATACATTCAAAATTTTCTAAAAAGGCTTTATGTAGAAGGTAATGTCCAAGGAGCATGGCATTCTTGAAATAAGCACCCATTAACAAGAGGCGGAATTGGAGGGAACTTATTTGGGAAAACCTTGTTCCAAAGGGATTACATGGGATAAAATGCCATGGCAAAAAAAAAAAAAAAAAAAAATCATTTTGTCCCATGGTATTTGCTAGGTATGATGGGGAATTGTTTTATAAAACTACGTGATGTATTTTGAAAAGTGGATCACCCACTTGTGGGGGCGTATCCTTTTTCAAAATGCCCCAATGAACTTTCACACTCTATAACTTGACTTGCAAATGAACTATGATTTCCTTTAGGTCCAATGTTTTATGTTAGACAAACAAGTTGGTGTGTTTCACATGATGGGCTTGTCATATGTATACTTTCATCAATGGACATGCATGGAAAAATGAAATATTTTAGGTAAGAAGAAAAATTCATGTCTTTGATGTTGATAATTGTAAAACAAAAAAATGATGTGTCAATCCTCCAACTTCTTAATCAATTTGGCTTCATAATTCATAATTGTGAAGTGTGGGCTTTAATGACATATTGCATTGTGATCCTTTGACTTTGAACTTTGTTCAAAGTATTTAAACCATTTTTTTGAAGATTGAATTCGTTGCACAATTTGTTTGGCTTTGTTTTCAATCTTGAATTGTAAACCCTTATTTTAACATTATTTGTGATCATTGCCCTCTTATTTTGTTGTAATAAACATTGATTTGAAACACAAAAGGTTTCAAACATATAATGTTTCCCATTTATGCTATGACATAGGTTATCTTTTCCCTTTTGGTGTTTGAATAAGGTGTTTGGAATTATTACACTCAATAAATTTTTAAATGTTTTTATGTTTGTATTGTTGCAAAACAATGTTTTTTTTCAATAAAATGTGAAACTCAATCTATCATTTGCTATTGAAATATCCCTATGAAGATAACATATAAATTTTTTATTTGTATTTTTTTCCTTTGGAATTTGGTTAATTTTTTCAACTTTAGATTAGTAAAAGGCAAAGTAATCAACAAAATTATAAATTATAAGTAGAAACATCTAAACATATGTATGATTTTTTTTCTTAACTATTTTATATTACATTATTTATACTATTGCACAATTGTTTAGATGTAAATGTAGTAATATGTATTTATCAAAATTCAATTTGAAGGTGGATATTATTGCATTTTTTTTGTGCATGTCTTTTTTCATTAATAAAATCTCAATTTGAAATGGTTGATTTTAATGTGATTTTGATGAAAAGGGTTTGCTTAAATACCAACAAGATATAAACATGTTGCACTTAATTATGTAATATATTTATAAAAATCTTGTGGGTATTCCACACATATCCAATCAAATTGATTGATGTATAGTGAAAATTAACAAGAAGTAAAATTTGAAATTTGGATGAAAGAAAACCAATTGCTTTAATATTTTTTCACTTTTGAATGGTTATAAAAGTTGTTTTCAAATTTTAAGTTCTTATAACCATTTTATATAGTTGCATCTCTTTGTTATGCTTTTTATTAATCATGGTTCAATGTAATTTATATATATATATAATCATGTTGATCTTTTAACATTTTTGTTAGGGAAACAAAATTGAAATACATGGCTTGGTAGTTTAAACATGAAATATATTGGTTTATGATTCATCCAATAAGCTTTTGTACCTCTTGATTGACATGCTGTCAAAATGGAATTATTCCATACATGATCTAATTGTGAATTGTGAATTATTGTGCTTTCCAAAAAGGTCAAGTAAATGTATGTTACATTGCATATAATCTTGTAGTTTTTTGATAATGAAGTGTTTTCTAACATGTCCACATTAAAAGCACCTATGGATATTATAGGGCAATGATGTGAAGTTTTTACATAAATGGATTCTAATAGTTGAAGAAAAGTTTCAATATGTATTATGGTGGGTTTATAAACAACACAACATGAATTGGTCTTCTTATGTTAAAGTAGGAGGTTGCCACAATAAATTCAATTCCATTTTTTGTATGTGTTTTATGTGCATATAATGTGTTTTTTTATCATAAAGAATAACAGTCCCATGGCCATTGTAACATGGCAAAATTAAAAACTTGTGATTTACTAATCTCACAATACATTCGACTTCCATTTGTTTATCCATGTTTCATTGAAGCATATTATATGCAATGCTTGTAAATTAAGATATTATATATTACATAATAGTAATGTTGATTAAGAGATAAAGTGTTTAGAAATTGAATAATTAAATAAGAAGTTTGAAATGCTTTCAAGATCGGTAATGATAATTTGTATTTTGCACATGTTTCAAGTCTTTTTATTTCTTCTTTTACCATTACATCAACGTTGATTTATTTTTTGAGTGAATTAATTTTATTTATTTATTTATTTATTTATTTGTATGTATCCTAGATAATGTTGTGTCTGTCGAATCGTGTTTAAATGCACCATGAGGATCAAATCCTAAGTTGTCCATTGAACATGATGTATTGTTCTTGCTACTAATAATTGAATTGGGATTCATATACATATGAATAGATTATTAGAATTATGACCACCTTGTATTTCTTATATTTTTGCTATGATAAAAATCCAATTATTTTGAATGGCAAGATAATTTTCATAAAGGATTTTGTTTATTGTTCTTGTATGTTGTTCAATTCTTGAGTTTGAAAATTCAACCCAAACTTTAGATGTTAAATGTGATTATGTTGCAATTTTTTATTTTCTTAAATACCATTAACAAATCCATCTTTAATGCAATAATTTATTGCACAATAATTCAATTAACATATTTGGTTTAAAATGGAGTTCATAATGTAATCCACTAGTTTTGGATGGATCTATTTTATATAATGTGAAACAAGGTCGACACATGTCATGTCTAATATCTTTTACTTGGAAACAATATATCGGACCCATTGTTTGAACTCATTTTATTATTGTGTTATCAAATTGTTTTATTTGTACAAAAGAGATGGGGGAATTCTAGAATAGATGGTGGAAGTCTTAGACATAATTTGTTAATGATATTAATATCTTGTTGCATTTGGCAAACTTTTCTAAATTTATTAAGGATTTTAGTGAATTTTTCATTTTGTTGATGCATAACATTAAGTTTTTTCTTGCCAAAATTAAATTAGTACCTAAAAAAATTAAGTCCATCATTTGTTCAATGAAATACCCATTAATCATGAATTAACGCCACTTGATGAAAATCATCAAAACATCCAAATTTCAAAAAAATTATTGTGGTTATATTTTATTATCATGTGTAGTCTTTCATCAATGAATGAAAACATTTGACTGCCTATTAATGATATTTCATCCAATATGAATAGTTCTAATTGTGTACATTGTTTTATCAAAACATCATGCCTTTGATCACTAAATGGTTTAAAATCATTGATTGACTTGTTCAATAGAATGGCTAATCCTTAATGTACAGTTGATCCATTAATATTGTATGCAACTTTTCTTGTGTATCTATAATTTTTATTAAAACAATTTGTTTTGATGGATTTAAATATGTATTTTGTTTGAGGTCAAATTCAAGAAGCCTTGAATAATTATCATTAAGGTAAATGTCATTCATGTTCTTGCACCATCGACTAAAAATATGGATAGGGGTTCATTTGGATACATTCATTTTTTTATACAAAATGTTATGAAATTTATATGTTGTTTTTCATTTAAAGAACAAACAATGCTTGAAAAAATAGAATATGAATGAATTTTGTCCTTCATTAGTTGTAACTATTTGTTTTTTGGATTCACATGGAATTTTAAGATATGTCATATTTTTTTACACCATGGAGATTTGGTTTGATAATATTTGATACGAAATTTGTATTTGTTTCTAAGCAATCATTGTCTTCTTGATTTGGAAATATTTCCATCCATAATTTGTTATTTTTTTTAAAAGCTAGTTTGTTAGATGTAACTTATATTTCATCCCAATCAACATTTGTGGTGTTTATAATAAAGGTATCAAATGTAGTCATGAACTTTTTGAATGCAAATTTCATTTACTTCACAATCAGCAAGTTAAGGTGAATATGTTTGTTTATGGAAATTTTCATTTTTTATAAAGGGTGAAAATAAAAGTAATAATTATTTATAACATAATTTTCGAGATGTTTGTTGAAACCAAACCAAAATATATATTTTTAATTTTAATTATTTTTTAAAGTTCTAACATCATAGCCTCCAACATTTTTTTGGTTTAAAAACATAATTTGTAATTAATTCAAGATTTTTATATTTAGTGAATTTGATATGTATATCAAATCAAACTTTGAAATCTAAGAGGAATTGAAATATCAATGATTGAGTTTTGAATATGGATGTATTATAGATATTAAAATGAAATAGATAGTTGCAATTTCATTTCCAAATGAAATATTAAAAAATTAACATAAAATGTCGAAAACCTAACCAACAAACTAAATGTCAGAAATTTGATCAACAAATCAAATGTCAAAAATCTAACCAACAAAGATTATTCACATGATATAATTTGAATGAATTTTATAATTATTTAAAATTTGATGTATCAATCAAATTAAAAAATTTATGGCGATGGAAGAGAAAGTGGACATCTCATACTTACAAAACTAGTGACTAAGGATTCAATAAGTGACATGGAGACGTGCTCGTATATCTAACTTGCAAATAATCAATATGGAAGGAAGACTAGATGTTTAAGAAATCTTGATTAAGAGTAAACAATAGAACAAACACATCACATAAAAAAAAGTTGAAACAAACATACAAAAAGTGCCAACCAAACTACATACACTCAAAGTAGAAATCTTCAATTTTTGAACATTTAAAGAAACAAGACTTATTAAACTAACCAAGGTTTTCTAGTCTTGTTAGAAATTAGAGAAACCAAGTCTATCCTACTTGATTCCCCAATAATTGAAATGCCTCTTAAAAAAATGCTAAAAAGCTCAAAATCAAACTTTATGAAATTTCCATGTTCATAAAATCTTTACCATTTTTTCAAACTTGGCTTCTTAATATCTTTTTAAATTTATAATTTTTTCCTAAATAATATTGTAGCCAATTACATCTCCAATGGGGTTCAAATAATTAAAATTAACCTTCAACTTTGATGTTCTTGAATTTTTGACAATAATATGCATGATTTGCTTTGTAATCATGCAAGGTGAATGTTATTAAACTTGTAACTACTTCAATCCAAAAACCTTAATTATTATTATTTTTTAATATTGCCATTTGTTTCAATGATTATACATTAGATGGAAAGCTCTTGTGAAACCTCTCAAATTTTGCTTGCAAATATTATAATAATAGTTGGAGGAATCTGGAAATAGTTTTAGATTTGAAAATCACAAGCTTTACAAATTGTTTCAAAAGGTGCCACACTTGTAGAAGTGACAATAAACACCTTGAGAATATATTCAAACATCACATTGAAATGTCAACATTAAAATGAATATTCCAACATCCATAACTTAATGCAAAATTAACACTGACCATGCATAGGGTTTGAACACAAATGATTAAATAAAAAACAAAGGAAAAAGGACGTTTTTTAATATCCAAACTAGTCCAAAAGATTGTACCAATGGTTAAAGCCTTGTTTGTGAACAACCTCCAAGTGTTATTAAGCTTCTTTGTCTAGTACTAAAGTGGTTATGATGGAAGTTCAAGGTGAAATCAACTTCACTTCACCATAAATAGTTGATGACATGTTATTTAGAAGAATAGTGATAGGTGCACCTATTGAAAATAAGTCTACTAACTCCTTTTAAGAAAAGGAAAATTGTTTCCAAAGGGAAAGTTCTTATGTCTTTAGGTTTGGTTCCATCAATGACAAGTTCATACTTTTAGTTCACATGACCATGCACTTGCACAACCACAATGACAATACATGCAACAACATGATGCACCTTATGAGTTATAAATTTTTTTATTGAATCACAATGCACAAACATAATATGAACAAGAAAAGTAAGAATTTCCATGATCTCAATACTTGACGAACTAATCTTAATGACATGCTTACTATCAACATGTTCATATTTTGACCTTGCACCATAACTAAAATTTGTGATCTTAATGTACTTCCTTACACAAATTTTGCTGGAATGATGTGGTACAAAAATATTTTAAAATCACCAAAGTTATAATTTGAAAATCATCATAATCAACCAAATTTAAATGAAGACACTTGTATGAAAATTTGCCAACATCCTAACTTCCATAATAGTTCATGATTTTTCCTTCAAAAAATTCACCTTGTTGTAACATCATCAATGTTCAAAACAATGAGTCTTTTTTATCTTGTTTCATTTTCTTTGTAAGGCTAAAGGAACAATTTGCTTCATTGGAATTTTTTTTTGCAACATTCCCCTTGCTAGCCATGATAAGAATCTAAAAAAATCTTTAGAAAACTTTAGATGAAAATGGAAGGCGAAATGATATCCTCAATACAAAAATGTTATCTTCAAAGTCACTTTTATATTTAGTGTTGCCAACCATGGTTTTGGCTATCCAATTTTTAAAATCAATTCCACTTCCAAAGTAAATCTAATAGTTAAGCAGTTAGATAATAACTAGGAAGTTCAAACCTTTGATTCATAGATTATGGCTACGTCGGACCATGATATGGCATATTAAAACAATCCCAATGCAATTTCTAAGCAAAAACACCGCATCTACTCACTAGAGTTAGAAACTCTTTCCAATTTGTAGTTTAAGATGGGTCTTTTGCAATTCCACCTTAGCTTGAAATCAAGAACTTGTGGCAACTACAAGAATAAACCAAGCTCCACCACTAATAATTTGAAACATCATGGGCATCATTTGTTGCAACATCCTTCCTAAGTCTTGGCCAATAGTTGGAGTTGCACAATGGCTTCCATTTGCTACCTCTACATCACATGTTGTACTAGTGTTTCCATTGTTGGGATTCGCATCAATTACCATAGAATTCCTAATCCCATTTGCTTGTGAATATCAAATTTGTAAAGTATTGGACTATCAACTTCACTTATAACGAAAAACAAGAGCACACACAAAGACCCTTGAGGTCAAGTCAATATGAAACAAATATCTACATACATTCAATATTAGTCATTTTTTCCAAATAACCTAGATACTATGAACTAAAAATCTCCAAAAAGTTTTCTTGTCCACACAAAAAATCAATAATTAAAGGTCTCTAAAGGTTAGATCTATTCGATCTCACTCTCTTGAGTTCAACTAGTCATCTTTGGTTTTTTTCATTCAGAACAGACCATAAAACCCCATGTTGGGGACGTCCCCTCCCAAATCAACACAAAAAGGAAAGAAAACACATGTCCCAGAATACCCTTGAAGCATAAACTCTTGTGAATATGTCATATTCAAAAATGCAACAATTCACACATTAACATTGTAAACAACACTGACCTTAACACACAATATGGACATTCCACATTCCATAGAAATTGACTCACAAGTTGACAAAAAAAAACCCAATCCCTCAAATGACCACCACCAATAGACTTTAGACTTTAATGGACACAAATATTCCTTTGAAGTTCCCAATATTGAAGGTGTTATTTCATGAGACAAAGAACTACTACACACAACCTAAACACAAAGACACCCACACATACAATTGAAAAGCGAAAATGGTCGCTCTTGAGATCCTTCAAGTTTGTCATCATTCCTTGGTCATCAACCCCTAAATTGTTGCTACAACTAACTCATGTCTACTAAGGCACATGGTGCAACGGATATTTTGTTGTCATTAAACCAAAAAATCATTATATACAAAACCACATTCCTCCTAGATCAACACCCATGAGAAAATCCATAATGCAACTTATTTGCCTAACACATCCCCAAAATTTGTGGAAGAAACAAAAATCTCCCCTTCACCAACAACTTTCTTTTTTATCTTCATATTCATTAGTCGACATCTATCAAAGCATTTATGCAAACAAATCCACACCATTGAAAATGCATCCATTGAAAAAACACAACACAACAATCGTTGTTGAAAAATAAAAGCTTGTAATGCTCATAACTTGCAAACAAACAAATTGCATAAAAAATAACCACAATAACAAAAACCTAACCTTCACATCACCATCAATCACCAAGAAACCTATTTTTTTTACTTTTGACAGTTGATAACATTATTCAATCCACTTTAAAGTTTCATCATGTATACTTCCGTCACACGCCCACATGTAGGCCTCCTCAGTTCCATCGTTGTTATCCCTTCTTCATGCTACTATTATGGTAATAGCATGTATTGTTTTCGTAGCTTCCTTATTTTTATTTTTCATGCTTACCTTTCTTAATGGGTGTAATTTCTTGGACATGTGCATCAACAACTATATTTGGAGCTACCATAGCTCTTGCTCAAAGAGATATTTAAAGGTTTAGCTTATTCTACTATTACATAGCAAATCTTTTTACTTGAGATATAAAAAATATCAATAAATTAGAGACATATGAAATCATATGAATGTTTCAAATAATTCAAGATGAAAAGTTCATTATTCATTTTTTATTACTAATAGTAGCATTCAAAATAATGACCCAAGAAAAATCTCCTAATTTTTATTTGTACATGGTTCAAGAAGGTAGCCCAAAAAATAAAACTTAACAAAAACATTGCTTTCATATTTAACTTGTAACCAAATTTGGCTAAATCTTCCTATGGATGGATGATTACCACTTTGGCTACATCACAAAATATATCCATCTCCCCACCCAAAAAAAAAGTGAAAAAATTGCTCACCACGCGTCGGTCGTACACGATTCGGAGGAGGTGGGTGCGGTGCGATTCCCAGCGGAACGCGGTTTTGCTCGCACGAACCAACCGGCGTTCTTGTTGGTGTCAGAAGTCGCACAACCAAAAACCGCGTGAACTGTAGTAGCAGCAGTTCACCACCACCACCACCACCACCATGTTTGCAAAACCAAACGCGAAGAAAGAAACAGCCAGACTCGCTCGCGAGTGTGCAGCGAGATTGCGACCTCAGTGGTCACTGCACCTTCGTTCTTCTTCTTCTTCTTCTTGTAGCCGGTCGTCGACGCTCTTACAACACTGCGCTGGCGGCTAGTTGTAGTAACTCAACAGCGTGTAACTAAGTATCGTTTGTGTGAAGGAGGAGGAAGAGCAGGACAGGACACGACACGACACGATGGTGGAGCAGCTGACTAACGATCAGATTGCAGAGTTCAAAGAGGCTTTCAGCCTGTTCGACAAGGATGGGGATGGTACGTGACATACCTTTTGTGGTTTTACAACAGCAGCTCACTCTGTGCTTTCGTCCACATACATACATACATACTCTGGTGCCTATATGTCGTTGCTGCAGTAGGGGACAGAGGTCACACACAAATTCAGTGGGGTTTTTTTTTTTGTGCAGGAAGTATCACGACAAAAGAACTGGGAACTGTAATGCGCTCATTGGGACAAAACCCAACAGAAGCAGAGCTTCAGGACATGATCAGTGAAGTGGATGTGGACGGTAATGGCACCATCGATTTTCCGGAATTTCTGAATCTCATGGCAAGGAAGATGAAGGACACAGATTCAGAGGAGGAATTGAAAGAAGCCTTCCGTGTGTTTGACAAAGACCAGAATGGCTTCATTTCGGCTGCGGAACTTCGTCACGTGATGACCAACCTCGGGGAGAAGCTCACCGATGATGAGGTTGATGAGATGATTCGAGAAGCTGATGTTGATGGAGATGGACAGATCAACTACGAGGAGTTTGTGAAAATGATGATGGCCAAGTAAGTAAAGCAAACAAAACACACACGCCCTATGAATTGTTCACTAAATGTAATCTGGGAAGAAGAAATCCCATCGCCTTCTTCTTCTTGTACTTGTTCCTGCTTGCTAGCTAGGGATACTATAAACTTGATTAGGTATGGATCAACTCTTCCCCTCTGCCCTTTTCTACATTGAAATGATAATCATGGTTTCAATGCTTACAAATACTCTGAAGGCATATATTGTCAGCTCTGGATTGTTGGTTCTAGATGTGTTTCAGCTTGTCTGGAGATCTTGTTGACAAACTGACCTGGACAATGTAAAGACAAGTATGTGAATTTTGGTGCATTCACCTGACTACTGTTGAGGAACACACAGCACAGTCTGTGATTTTTGTAAACACTTTGATTTCACAATTTGACAATGACTACTACTAGTACAGTGTCTCTTTCAGCAACTTTCTAAATCCCTTGGGTCATTCTTTTGGCTGCCAGCACTTACATCTGTACACTCTTAATCATCAATCAACATAGATGATCCAGATTCATTGAATTCATCAGATTCTGAGTCAAATTGCCCATAGGTCTTTCAGCAGATTTTTAGCAAAGGTCATCTAATTTACCCACTATCCTGCTTAAGAAGATGTGAGCATGTTTGATACAATGTGAATTTCTGTTGTTTCTTTTATTTGTGAACTTGCTTTGCTACCTCTCTTGTATGAGTGCATGATTTTGTTTGAGGATTTCAACAACTATGATGGAATAATGGAGATACCCATACAATACTTTAGGCCAAACTTTCTGACCTCTTCATGATTGAATGCCAGACCTCGCATATATTTCTCTGCAATGTTGCTGCAATGATGCTAACATCCAGAGCACACCTGCATACCACCATGGGTTTTGATCATCATCAAATGAACCCTATATCTGAACCACCAGACCGTGTTACAAAACTAATATCAAAAACATTCAAAGATCATTTTCATCAACACTTTTTCAAAACTGCTTTCTACTTTGTACAAACACTAACCAAATAGCAGGGTGATATCATTCCCTTGTAATGATAAGCTGGCAATAGTTTGTTGTAGCAGAATTGATTCTGTGACGCTAAAAACATGGCATACCCTAGCTTCCTTGCCTCAACCATTGCCAACATGAACACACAACCAATGTGATCCTAAGAAATCAGCTATGCCTAACACTAGTCTCACTGTCTCAAGGGCCTGATATTTGAAACCTGGCTATAGGCGGTGCGCTCTCCAGCATGAATAACAGTAGAGAAGGCACAACAAAGTGAATAACATTTATAGCCACATTGCAGAAAGACTAGGAGCAAAACATGACAAAAAGGAGCAATAATTCATTGATGCAATTTGAGACACAGATGCTAAAAATTTGTCTTTTGGGGATATTATATTACACACATATGTGCAGAGGGGAGGAACAAAAGTTTGATATGATGAAACTTGAGAGAGCTAACAATTGCAGGCTGGAACATAGCCCAATACTGACAAAACCTTCCCGTGATTTGGGTGGAAAAACTGGACGAAAACCTCAAGATATATCCTATTTGAAGAATTTCGAAGCACCAAATTCCTCCTCACCTGCACCCAGTCTTCACACCAATCTCCCCTGTATTTCTTGAGCAATAGCCGCACTGGATGCCAAATTGACCCAAATCCTTCATTGACTATCATCTTTATTTGAAGGCGGTTTTATGCAAGGCAAATTCAACCCTGATGCACTGGCTGCAGAGAAGAAAGACTCAGCAAGTGCCTTTGCAAGACTTGCAGCATCTGGGGGTTGCAGCTGCAGCTGTGGTGCTTGTTGGGTAAAACTTGGTTGAGGGTTTATGTCAGCGAAGCTTGCAGCTAAGGCTGCGGCATACTCAGGATCATCTTCCTCATCATCAACCATGCTGTCAGCAAAACTTACAGAAGCAGCAGCAGGAGCTGATGGCAAGCTGGCAGCCAAAGCAGCTGCAAGGTTTGCACTACCAATTTTCAGCTTCTCACCATCAATTTTCTGTGGTGAAGGAGCTATGGCTGTCTTTGACTTCTCTACATCTGCTTTTTTTGCAGCCCTGTGAGAAACACAAATGCAAAACTCAGAAATATGACACACATCTACATTTCAGGATGAAGAAAGAAGCCTGAGATCTTCGGGACACCCTCCTATCAAAAAGAGAATGCTGAGACTGTTGTACAAGTTTAGCATTATCACAGCACCTGGTAATATTATCTGCCTCTTCAGGAGTGAGCCATCGGCCATAACCACCATCAGTAGCCCAATGGTTTGGGCTAGGAAGGGATCCTTGGACAACAAAGATGCTCCAGCCACTAGTCTTCAGTGTATCAAGGTATGCAGAAAGGTAGAAATTCGAGAGATGCTGGGGAGCAGGGTACAGACTGTTGAAATTGTACCATCTATCATCAACTTTTCGAATACAAAACCAATGTGCCTGCAAGAAGAGGAAGAACACATTCCCATTTTACAGACTTTGGCAGGCATACATACCTGTTGTGACAGTGGTGTCCAAACAACAATCAATCTTGTTGCTCTCTCCAGGTTGCAAATGTTGTGCTAAACCTCAAGGATGATCAAATCCTAATTCTATCAGCTGTTGAATACCTAACACAGAGATGGCTGCACCATACACCACTTTATTCTGGAATAATATGAGTGGAATTTCAAAACCAGAAAACTCGAATTTCTGCAAAACCCTGGAAATCTAAATCCTGGAAGAATGGTCAGATAAAAGTTAGGTCGGTTTTGCAGAAGATGTGAAGAATGCAAGAAAGAAAATATCAGCAGCAGCCGTGACTGGCGCACTTACCTGTAAGTTGCAAATGAAGGCTTTCTGTTTGTGGGGAGACAGGCGTGCTTCTTCAGCTTCAGGAGCTTCCAATGAAATGCACTGCAAGCTCCAAATCTCCAAGGCACGGTTCAAGACTTGGATACTGAAATTACCATCAGCTGCCACATTGGAGGAGCCTTCAGCCATGAAGTTGAGGTAGTGAGAAGAACCAGCCCCGCTCTCAAGCATCACTTGCTGCTCTTGCTGGTCCAGATCTTGAGCCATGGATGCGAGGTCCACTTCTGAGAAATAAGGTCCTTGTAATACGGCGTTCACACAATGCACGGCGCAAAGCCTGGATTCCTGAACCTCATGATACAACAACGCTTCTACCATCGCAACTCCAGGGCTTCCACCTCCCTCTGCCATCGTCTACTAAAGCCTCAACAAAAATCCCTGCCGCCACCGACCGACAAAATTACGAACCAACAACAACAACAAGCTCTTCTGTTTCCGCCCCTCCCCACTCGGCAACTCCCCGACCTTCCTTCTAGTCCAGTATTCTCCAGAGACCACCGTTTTTTGCAATTCCAGTTCCAAAATACAGATTGAGAGATGGAATTCAACTGCTTTACAAAAATCGAAGCTCCTCCTCTCGCGACAAATGCAAAGGATTGTTGCGCAGCGTACCTACTAAACAGCAGCAAGCGCGTCGTGACCGAAGCCCTAGCTGCACGCTTCGTCTCGAGTCGTACTATCGGAAACAGTGGGGGCGGTTATCAGAAACAACAGCAGGAACAGAAACCCGGAGGTTATCAGGGCGGTTCTTTGGCTTTTGTGGGGACAAATTTTGTGGGTTTTTCTGACCAGAAAGTTATGAAATTTTTTGGAAATTTTGGACTATTTTTCTTCTTTTTTTCCCGAAATATTCACCAAATTCTTGATACCACAAAAAAATGAAAAATAAAAAACCTTGGTCTGGAACCGTGGGTTTTCGAATATTATCCACGGTTGCCAGAAAATTGGGAAAAAATCACGTCGGTAACCATCCTTTCCAACCACCAGCCCGTTAGCTCTTTACGGATTCTTGCTTTCTGGAAACCGCCGGTTCTTTGAGTGGGGCTTTGATATTTTCTGAGAATTACAATGTTTTTTGGGGGGTTTTGCCCAAGGGAGGAGAGCAGATGTGGGGAGTGGATTTTTATTGTTCCTAATGTGTTCACAATGGGTTCCCAGCATGTCCCAAAGTTCCCAATGTGTTCCCAATAGCACCTCACTTTCTCTTATATCCTTTGCCCTGAGTTCTACTCTTGTAATTTTATTCAACCTGCCCAAAAGGGTGGAGACTACAATATATCTACTTTGGGACTGTTCAAAGCTTGATTTTTTTTTTAAAAAACAATTATGATGCCCATCTCAAAAGAAGAAAATTGAATTGTGGGGGTGTCCACAACTAATTAGTACCTATGAGTCACATGATATTGTAGGACCTAGCCTAGTTAGGCATTGATTAACTAGGGCTCCTCTTTGCTTCGCAATACCGATGATGATCAAGTCATGGAAAAAAATAATCATTTTGCAAAAATTAAATTCCATTTGAATGAAAATATTGAACGACATTGTCGGCGAGTTGAATTGAATTGAATAAAATTTAGATTTAATTGAATTTAAATATATTAAATGAATTCTAAATTTCAATGAACTTAAATTCAATTGAAGAGAAATGAGATTCAACTTGATGCAAAAGATAGTGAAAATTTGCTTGTGACTATGGAGTTGAAAAATTAAAAAACACAAATCCAAATCCAAAAATAAATTTCATTTTTTAAATTTGAGAATTCACTAAAGAAATTCCATTTTGGAATTGTCCAACAAATGACATATGAAACCTAAAGTTGTGTTACTTAAACTTAATCATCATCATTAAAGTTATTTTTTGAAATTTTCAAAACTTATTTTTAAATACATGCTTACCATGTCAAAAGTTTGGAAGAAATTATCACACATACTAGCTTCAATATTTAGTATAATGCCAAAAAATTTAATACCATTATTTTTACTGCCAAATGAAAATGACAAATTTTTTTAAATTATGAGGCACCTCACTGCCAAACTAGGCTAGGTACTACAATATACCCTAAGTACTACCTATTTATGTTGATTCAAATTCATTTTGCGTTTAAATTACTTAACAACTACAAAGTTGTATCATCTTTTGTAATTTAAAAAAAACTTGGGATTTTCAAAAGCCAAAATTCAAAAAAAATAAATTAAGAAAGTATGGGCAAGTGATAGGACGGCCACCTCCATTGGTGGCAACTCAAAGATTCATATAAAGCAATGACAACTACAGACATTCTCGGTTGTTAAGAAGGGTTTAGGGTTTAACCTAGGTTTAAGGTTTAAGGGAAGGCAATGTTGTCAATGCCTTTCACCTTGGACCTTAGGCTTCACCCTTAGTTCACATGACATAATGGATGGCACCTTGTGCAAAAGGTGGTTACTCTCCTCACAATCATTTGTTTCTAAAAGTAAAATTCTACTAGTTTTTTATTCTAGGCAAAGGAACTAGAATTGGGCTTTTCTTGAAACTAGGTCCTAGTCAAAAAGCTATAGCCCTTACTTAAGAGTGAATTGTATGTTGGTCATTTCAATAAATTTTAATTCTTGTGATGAAAGTTTTCGAGGAACTAGTATATGAATGGCTTTTTATAATATTTCATTATTTTGTGAAATTCCAAATGTTGAAATTTTTCATATTGTTGTCCTTGGACAATTGTAGAAACAATTTTGGTTAAAAGTAAACACTTGAAGCAATTGTGACAATTCTATTTGAGAGTTGAAAATTTTGAGAAGAAAGAAAGTATGTTATTTTTTTGGTTTGTGCATTACAAGAAAAAATTAATGGTCATTGTGGCCATTTCTTTCTCTCCACTTTTTTTTGTCTATTTGTCCTCAAACCTTTTTTGTGTTTGTTTTTTTGGTTTCCTGATAAATTGTGATGAAGAAGGCACAAGAATTGTGAGATGTTCAACAAAGTCAAAGAAGAAAGACGATAAAAAGGTGTTGCCATTGTTGGCTCTAGTTTTATGGCTTCCTCCATGTCACCACCTCTGTCATCACCATTGCACAATAAGAAGGAATGTGAGGAAGTCCTCACAACAATGGCAACACAAGAAAAAGAAAGTGGTGAACTTGTTGAAATATCTAGAGCGAAGCTTTGTGTTATGTAAGTCTTTTGCTTGGTCTATGAAAAATCACAATCTTGTTGCGAACCTTCTTATAACCCTAATTTTTATTCACAAGTTTTTTAATTGCAAAAATATAGGTTTGGAGTTGTTTCATTTAGTATATAGGTGACTCAAGTTATGTGAAGGAACATACAATGGTTACAAAAGGTATTTTTCCTTTCTATTCTTGGTTTTGATTTCCATTCGAGTGGTTGTCACAATGATTATTCTAATTTTCTACTTCTATATTAAAGGTTTGCAGTGTTTTTTGCTATGATTAGTAACTTTTTGAGGATTTATAAGAAACAATGACACTAGCAGGTGAACACATTTTCGTGAACAAACGAGCCTACTCATTTGAATAGGAGAGAATTTTTGAAAATATTCCATGCCATGTCATGAAATATTCTTGGTATATTCATTTTCCACGTGGCAAACTTTAGATGATATGGCAAAATATTCCATGCCATGTTTGTAAATATTTTGCCACATCACTTGCATATTTTTTTGGGATCAATAATGGTTTGGTGAACATGGGTTTGGTGAACATAGTTTTTCACTATGGCCTATTATGAGGGTTTAAAGACAAAAGAAAACAAAAACATGCATTTCATCATCCCTGGTGCAACCAATATTTCGAATGTCTAGGGCTCTTGGAAAGAAAATATAAGATTTTTAGAGTTGTTGAAATGGGTGGTAATTACATGGTTGAAAAATATTTGATGAAGTTAAATTTCAAAATCTTTAAATATTTGCCAAACATGTGTTGAAATGGAAATATTACTATGATATTATACATGAGACGAGATACATGAAAGCATGTAATGACTATCAAAAGTTTTATTGTTGGTATTGGCCTAAATGGAAATAAATTTATGAATATCATTATTATATATTCATTAAAACAAAATCAATATACATTTCATGGAAATTGGAATCCAAAATTCCTACATAGTTCACGTAACAATTGCAAGGTTCATGAATGACAAAATCACAATTGATTTGATGCAGAAAAATTATGATGCACTATCACATGAGTTCAAAAACTTTAGAGTGGTTCAACAAATGTTGAAGGATTGTAATTTTTGTTGATATTGAGCCATTGCATTATGCATTCATCTTTAAACAAATAAACTTTTTAAAAAACATGAGGATGAATGTAAGCATTCATCTTCATTGTGGATGAATGATTTTTTTCATTCATTTAATGTATGGATGAAAAAAATTAATTGAATTTACATGTTGTTAATGAATGAACTTTTTCATGAACCCATAAAACATAATCGTATATAAGATATGATACACACCTTTACAATGCACATATACCCCATGATTGCCCGTAAAACCTACTAACATTGTGAAAAAATAAACACATGAACATATAGGGAAATTTCCAATAGTCACATCATATCCTTTGTCATCTGAAATAATATTGTAAATTCATCCATATTCGGGTGGGGGGACATCAACAATAGGGAAAACAATGCACTGGAGAAGTAACTTCCAAACCTCTTAATTGTTGGTGTGTTGTGTTCATTTGAAGACTGAAGGATGTCTCACCTTTTTGCCACCACAAGTTATAGGCCAACAACTTGCATTAGACGACCTCACAAGATTATGTCAACTCATTGCACACACATGGGAATTATTCGAACTAAAAAAATTGGGAACCAAATAGACTTTGAGCATTGTTTTTACATAGGTGCTCAAATGAAAACCATGTTTCTTCTAGATGTTACCTCCTTTTTAGTTGAGTTAATACCTTCTTGGATGGGCCATACAGTTGGAACAATAGGCTTAGCAATTGCAAATTTTTATGTTGTTCCATCGTCACAATGATTAAAATTAATAGCACAAAATCAATGATTATGGTGTTTGAGTGATATGTTATGATATTCAACCTAGAAACTAAGTAACATGAAGCATGAATTCCACATACAAATTTGTAAATGTTGATCCTTGTTTTGCATTTGAGCCTAGTGGTTTTCTAGAGTGTAGAACATTGAATTGCAGAATTGGGTGGGCATTGTTCAATATGCCATTGGCCATTAACACAATTTATTTATTTTCAATTCTAAGCCACATCGAAATACCAAAGGTAGCAAATTATAAATACCATAAGGTGGTTGTTGCATGCGTACATCCTTTACATTATTGGGCACAACATCAAGAATAATTATTCATGGACAAGAAAAATTTACATGATTAAAATGATGGGAATCATTGTTTACACCATGAGGACAATCAACAAGTCATTTAGCAAACCCAAAAACCTTTTCTCCTTCCTCCAAGCACAATAGGTGATTTGTGAAGCAAAATTTGGATGTGTAATTTGCAACAATAGTTGCAAGTCTAACAAGATCATTTGACTAGCCCTTTTCAACAACAATTCATTCTTATTAGGACCATGACCAAATGGACCACCTTGCAAGTATTGTTTATATATAATGTAAATTGTCTAAAAGCACAAATGTAGTTGTTAGACGTTGCTATGTATAAATAAATGTTGTGTTTTCTCGATTACTGCAACTTAATGTTATGGATAATTTCAACAAAATTACAAGTGGGCATGTTGGCCCACTCTTCATCACTAAATTTTTGCAAATGAAGAATATTGAAGATTAGCAAAATCAATAATCTCACAATAGAGATGGAGGCAAAAATGGAAGTAGAATGCAAATGGAGTTTGACTATAGGTGGATTTCCAATTTTAAATCAATAGAAGAGAGAGGGAATCATAGGAAGTTCATAGGTGAAATGTTCACATGGACCATGAAACCTCCCCATTGTTTAACACAAAAATGCTAGAAGTTTAGCCAATTCACAAGCTCATGGACACCTTGGAAGTAGCTTCAAATGACAGCCACCAACAATATATTATAACATACAAATCATTAGCCTTCGCCAAGGATTTTGCATTTTGTATTAGTGGCAAAAACCTTGTGTTGATCTTGAAATTCAGACTTGATTAGTTGTTTGGTGTGCTTATCGAACGATTAAGTCCAATGGAATAAATAAGTGCACTCTTTATCAACCATCTTGACAAAAAGGTCCCCATAACCATAAACAATTATAACAGTGTTCCAATTGTCTTATGTGTTATCAACCATGAATCCCTTAAAATTTAGTTTTGGAAACCCATTCTTCGACATCATTTCATTACGCTTTGTCCACATGATTTGTTGAATTTCAGTGTCCTCAAACTTCATGTCACAAATTGCAATGGTCATCACTTTATAATAAGCAAGATTATACACATGACAAACGATACTTGTCTAGTTAACAACATGCTTCACATGATCAAACATGATCCAAATGTTATGCAAATCCCCTATAGGTTGCATTCATGTGACCAAGCTCACTCCATTCCCCACACCGTTTATAAACATTTTGAAAATGAAAACCTTATATCCTATAACTTGTCTTGGAAAACAACACTCTTGAATATAGTCATAACGACTTTTGGACTTCAATGCAAGGATGTTATCAATATAACCACGCCTTAAATTATGCTTGAAAGAAGCATCCAGGTTACAAATGTTGGGCAAACTTAGTTCAAAAATTTTCTTTTGGATTTACTCTAGTTGTTCGCCCTTTAAAAGTTCCACAAGACCATCGCCACTCTTATCAAACAAATGTGTAACTAAGAAAATTTCGTTAACATTCAATGAAATCGCAAATATCTTGGCATCAGGCATGTAATTGACCTCCTATGCGATCAACCTTTTAGTCTCGTTCATAGATTTCTTGCACTTGCCATCCACCACATGATGTTTGTGAACCCCAAGATGAATCACCACTCTTGAGATTGATTAGAGTCTATGCACAACATAATATATTCGTCCATTGTAATTTGTGGCAAAAAGAAAAGGAGCATGAAAAAATCTGCATGCAAGGGATGAAGTCGATGGAGATATTGCAATTTGACCTATGACTAGAATATGTGTGCACTCATTGCACTAGAACATTTCATTGCAAAAGGCAATGCGCACAAAGTTTTTTTAGTCATCTTACACATAGCACGATTGACTTAAGCAACAAGCCTTCCTGAAACTAAACCCAAAACTATTTTTGATATTAGTTTTGATCACCTTGCACCAAGCATCGCCATCATACTTTTCATCCATGCCTTGCATTTGTGAAAGCCTATAGTAGTCAAAAGCACAAATGGCAATTCAAAAAGGACATCTCTATTGAAAAAAATTGGCAAAAATTAAACTTTTTAAAGAAGTATCTTGATATAATCCAAATTTCACAACTCATCGGAGGTATGTTCAGGGAGTGTCATAACACGAAAGCAAGAAACAATAGACTAAATATTGTTAGTTGAACTAGAGGGTTATGGTGATTATGAAATAGTAGATTGAAAAATCACTATCGATGACTTAATCAAAGAAGGAAGGGGTGTCAAGTCATCACCTAAGGAAGAATCAAATAGTTCAATGACAACAAAATATGCAACAACATTTGAACATTGAAGGAGAGTGTCTGGAACTTGTGCTTGTCTTTCACAATCTTGACAACAAAACCTATGATTCCTAGCGTGAGAATGGTGTCTTGAAAGTTGTAAGTCAAACTATCACCAACAATGCAATAATGACCAAAACCAACCGCCCATTGGCACCCTTGAAAGGACATGGTAGGAATTTACTACAACAAACTTGAAACCAAGTTATTAGAGTCATACAAGACGTCCTTGAATACGTGTAAAGAACCTGACTGAAAAATAAAAACAACACATTAACATTGTTCAGAGACAAAGATCGTCCTTAAATCATCGACCATGATGGTGAGGTTTGAACAACCAACACTAGGAAATGTCAACATCTTACCAAGTGCACAAGGATGGGACTAAAAGAATTCAAAGCGAAAGCTAAAAAAAAACAACAAAAGTGAATACAATCTACGGGCACAAACTTGAACGATTTAGAGGATGGGAAGGAAGAACATTGGAAATATGATTTGGACAAATGATTGAAAACCAAGAAAATCAATGTTAGCAATGATTGATTTTTGATGGAATGTGGTGAAGATTATTCAACACAAAATATGATGGTCAAACAAAACTTTGAGAACCCAAAGAATCATTTCAACAAGTTGAACATTATGATATGAATTACATAATTACACTGGATATGAAGCAAAAAACAAAAAAATCGAAACTAATATCGAAAGTTGTTTAAAAATATGGGAACCCATAATGGCATGGATTTGATTTTGAAAGGCTATATCAAACAAAAGCAAAATATACTACTACCAACAAAAAAAAATGGAAGCAAGCTCTCTAACATAATATAAATTTCATGGGTATATGTTGTATTTTATTGTAATAGATAAAAGGTGCAAATTGTAATATGCATATTGAAATAGGTGGAAGAGAAGAATTAAACCAAAGGGGAAGAGCAAACCAATTAAGTCACAAAATATGTCAAATCAATAATGATTTGCGCAATGGAAACAAATTGTGCAAAATGCTTCTATCAAGATATTATTATCAATAGAGAATACAACGACCATAATGAAAAAGACATTAATAACCTGCCATCAACATTATCAAATTCTAAGATGTTAAATCAAAAAATGTAAAATGCCAAGACTAATAGGTTTAATAGTACAACATAATTACAGATTGCACAAATAACACTTAACAAGTTGAGGGCCAATTAAAAAGATGGCAATGAAATTATATTTGATTCATTAAATTTCAACAACAATAATGTAAATGATGTTTTTCTACAAGGACACAATAAACAAAAAAGAAATGTATCGACATGTAAAATATTTTGAAAAAGGTGGTGGCAAGACATTTCATGTAAAAGATGATTATTGCAGATAGGTTAACTTAAATTAGTTACAAAACAATATAGTAAAAAAAGGAAGGGGAAAAAATGATGAATAACGGAATTATATATTATACAAATATCATTTGATAAGTTGAGGGCCAACTAAAAATATGGAATTGAAATTATATTTGAAGTGCTAAATATCAACACCCTTAATATAAAAGATGAATTTCTACAAGGACACTTAAACCCAAAAAAATTGCAATGGCAAGAAAAACATTTTAAAGAAGGTGCCGACAAGACGTTTCAAGCAAAGTGATTATTGTAATTAGGTTAATTTAAAATAGGTACAAGACAATATAATATAAAAGGGAAGGGCAATGTGTGGAAGAAAGCAATTATATACAACAAAATAATGAATAACAAAATTGCACATCATACAAAAACCAATGGGCATAATAAACGCTTAGGAAATTGTATATGATTCAATAAAGAACAAATCCCATAATATCAAGGGTACTTTGCCTAGATACTAGTGGTGTCGAAGTATAAATATGGCACAACAATCATGGCAAGATCATACATATTACCAGATATGTGTACACACAATGAGTTAGAGATGTTTATTAAAACATTATATATGTGCTTCATAAATAGGTGTGTATCATACATAGATCATGTGAAAGAACTATGCAAATGAATTTATATAATTAGTTATATTTATTTTTATGTGGAAAATTGAAGTGAATTTAAACATGGAAATATTTTTAAATAACAAATGTATACATATACATGTGTGCACATTTTGAAGACTCACCCCATTGATATGTGAACCATTTGCAAATTTGGAAAATGAGTTTCATATACCTTAAAAGACATATGTACCATCTAGACCATATATACAAATTTTAACATTTGCCACATATCTATAATGAATATTTTAATGATCCATAGATTTGAATAATAAGTAGTTCCAATATTGAAATGCCATTTGAAGGTGCCACATGTATTTACGTCATGTATTTGTAATTTAGATGTAAGAATAATATGTGTTTTCCATACATTGAGAAACATCATTGACGCGCTCCCAAGTCACGGGGTGAAACCCATTTGAGGGTTTCACAAAGTCAAGTTGCGGAAAGTTGAACTTGGTAGCACGCTCCCGGCTTCCAACTCTAGAAAGGGGTAGAGGGTCGAGTT
>Ga0116231_10002400_pt1 | contig 39207 bp, 21 predicted proteins | sample S1TSphgellanicum_2_FD_89695 | JGI IMG/M metagenome (GOLD analysis project Ga0116231, IMG submission 89695) | Host-associated microbial communities from peat moss isolated from Minnesota, USA - S1T2_Fd - Sphagnum magellanicum MG | ecosystem: Host-associated > Plants > Peat moss > Unclassified...
AAAAAGGGGTAGAGGGTCGAGTTGGGAGCCCAGGGATTAGACTAGGAAGAGGGACTAACTTATCTCGTGTGAATCTGCATCCAAAAACCAACCACAAGAGGTTAGTTTAACATTCGGGACACCCTTTGGTGTTGGGACTTGCTACGGGCACTTGGACACACAAGACTCACCATGGCCCGGATTCGGGGGAAGCCACCACCTTCCCCCTTATAGTATTCTCTGCGGCTGGTCGCGGAGGCTACATCCGAATGGCACATTTTGTTAGGACTCTCGAAATGGAGTCCCGAAACTGTCTCGGGTTGGAGTCCTGGGATTTTGGATGGCCACAGCTCCTCGCCCCGAACTCCGATCGGGACAAGTCTTGAACCAAAGTTGTAGCTCTCGTCGAGAGCTTTCCAACGCCGTGTCACACTCTTCAAGACGACGTCGAGAAGAGGTCGATTCCCGACTTTTAGTGGTCGAGAGTCAAATTGTCAGTTTGACTCCCGGCTCTTCTTTTGCCATAACTTGAGCTGCAGATGCCCGAATTACCAATGCGAGGCCATTTTCGATATTTACGTTTCAAGACCTTTCCAATGACACCAAGAACACCCCAATGCGAGGTGTTTTGGGCCTTGTTGTCGAGCTCTAAACATTCAGGAGTCCCAGAGGGCTCCAAACCTTCAACTTTTCCAAGTGTTGGGCTTCACTCCCACACTTGGCCAAAGTGGGGTTGCTACACACAATCTGATAGTCCATGTCCCTTGTGGAGGGCAGGGCCCAATAAAGATGCTTGGAATGTGAATCCGTGGTAACCAATTACATCTTGGAACAGGTCCCCGAAGAACCCAATACACCAGAACATAACGACATCTCGTCCTATTGGGCTCACCGCGTTCCGTGCTGGAACAAGCCCTACCAGGCCCGTTCCGTGATGGAATTAGAATCTAGTACCTAAGTTACAAGAATTGACCATGATTAAAATTCCCTCCCCCACAAATTCCTTCCAGCGCCAGGCCACTGCCGGTCACCGTGGTAACCGAAAGACACAACCATGACCGGCTGGACCCCGCGTACAGTCGCGCAGGAAACGACATGTCGGTCTGCCGCGCGGTTGCGTGCAAGCACTCCCCAGGGAAACCCCCGAACCTGATACCGAAGCTTAATATGCGGCTGATCTGGGCGAGATACACTTTGCCGAACCTGGTAGGTAAGGTTTGGAAGGAAGGCAAGCTCCTTCATCCCGCAAGCTTTGCAAGGAACACGGAACCCTCTCTCGCGTGCGCTGCTGCTGCTGTGTTTCTCGCTCCTCTGTGCAACTCGTCTTTCCTGCAGTACCTCCATCGCGCAGGTTTTGCAAGCTTTTCCGTTCTTCGTATGCTCTAGACCCCTGTGGAAAGGTGTAGAAGCTTTCCTGTTTCGTTCAGTTTTCGTTCGACATCTTTTGGTGCAAAATTGGGGTTGTTTGAAACCTCGGCGGTAAGGGATTCTTCTTTCCATGGCCTGGTTTTGTTGTTTCTTCTTTTTCTGATATGCCGTAGATGTATTCCCTTTTTTCAGTCTTTTTTCTGACGTCTATTTTTCTTCTTCTAGTGGCTCCTTCAATTTGTGTTTGCATTTCATTCGTTTGCTTTTCTTTTTTTCTTTTTTTTTTCTTTTTTTTTGGTGTCTTGCACCGGAGTTATCTATGTGGAAAGCGCGGTTTATCGTGGTTCCAAGGATTTGGGTTTGAGAAGTGGATTTGTTTTGTTGTCTTGTTTGTGCAATTTCAGGCATATAAGAGGTCGGTTGTTGTGGGAGACTCGGACATCCCAGGGTCAGTTGTAGCCTATCATCATGGCCAAGAGCTCGTTCAAGCAGGAACATCCCCTGGGTACGTTGTGGTGCTCTCTCTGTTTCTGTCTCTGTATCGCTGTCTCTGTGTCCAGGATTTTTAATCTCTGTATGCCTCGAAAGGTTTTTGATATCAGGGATGTGTGCAAACTTGAACATTTGCTACATTCTAAAGGTGGCGGAAGATGCATTTTGCCGGTCAGTTCTAGGTGTGCTTTGTACAAATTGTTTTCTTAATTTTTTTTTCTCAGAATCAATCCTCACCTCATCCTGCCGGGTCCTCTATCTTGGTTGTCTCTGCCAACCACAATCTCTTGCTGTGCATATAAGTGTAAAATCTTTTACCAGTACTTTTGTATTCTGTTGCAAGTTGAAGCAATTGGTTGGCATGAATGTGAAGTGATCTCATAATACAGTGGCAGAAAGGGGGTTGTGTGATCTCTCCTCTTAGATCATGGTTCGTAAGGAGGTCTACCATAATTGTGTCTTTGATATCTGTCACTTCTCAAGGAAAATGTCTAGACTGTGATGCGAAATCAATATCTTTGGGATGCTAGGGTATGTGTTTCATTGTTCTTTTGCAGTTGGTGTTGTTGTCTGAAGTATGTAGTCAGCATTGGCACTCAATCATTATGCATTTGCATCACTGATCACTGCCTCTTGAGCGTTGTTGTAACAGAGAAGAGGCAAGCAGAGGCTGCAAGGATCCGTGACAAGTATCCTGACAGAATACCAGTATGGTACTTAAAAACCTTGCATACTTCATTAGACAAGTTTCCATGAGTTGATCTGCTCTCATTCTGTACCTAGTGTTCTATTAAGGTGAAAGGCTGAGATTTCAGCATTCATGGATCTCTGTGGTGACCAAGACTAATCTTTGAGCCAGATGGTTAGTATTGCTGGTCATGTTGTTCTGATATGGGTTACTTGGGGCTATCATCCTGTGGCAACCAAGTGATATTCTGTTGGTTCATGCTTTTGATTGCAAGAAAGGTCCTTATGCTTAAGCTCTGCATTCTAGTTTGATTTTAGTCGATTATTTTATTATGTCCAAGATTTGTTCTGTGTACTGTGTGATGTGGTCAGGTTATTGTGGAGAAGGCCGAAAAGAGTGACATTCCTGACATTGACAAGAAGAAGTGGGTACTTGGTCCTTGGTTGCTCTTATTGGCATTGTGAACATTTTCAATCTTGGGCACATTCAGATGTTGCAATGTCTTCAACATCAAGTATCTGTTGTTGACCTGTGGTTCTGTTTGGTACAGGTATCTGGTGCCAGCAGATTTGACTGTAGGCCAGTTTGTTTATGTCATTCGAAAGCGTATCAAGCTGAGTTCAGAGAAGGCTATCTTCATATTTGTCAAGAATGTTCTCCCCCCAACAGGTGTTTTACCTTGTTAGCATTTGGGATCTTTAATGTCATCAGCAGTATGTCATCTTACACTCGTCTTATGTAGTTTCAATCACTGACACTGTTGTTGTATGCTTGGCAGCTGCAATGATGTCATCGATATATGAAGAGCACAAGGAGGAGGATGGCTTTCTGTATTTCACATACAGTGGTGAAAACACTTTTGGAGACTTACATGTGTATTAGCAGCAAGGAGGATGTGTGGCGATGGAACAGTAGATCACTGTACAGGTCCCATCTATCAATGTGTCGTTTCTTTTTGCCGTCTTAGCTACCTTGCCTCTCCTTTCATTCAATAGCAGTTAGGCACAGGTCTATGGCTGCAATACAACTTTGGGCTGCCCTAGCTGGTCTCGTTCATGTGTAGATATAGTAGTTGCCTTTGTATATAACAAATTTGTTTTTAAAATTTCAAAAACTCTGGTTTGTGGATGCTGAGAGATTCTCTGCAGGTCACCATCTGTTCATCCTTACTTGTTGTCCAGTTTTACTGAAAGGAAAGGGAGTGCACAGCCTGATGCAAACTTTGGGAATGGGATATTCCTATGACTACATCTCCATCTAGTTCTTGCATTCCAATGTCCCTCTGGCAGTTAAGAGACAAGTGAGATGAGTGAGTTGGAGTGAAGTGAAGCACATTGCAGCAGCAAACAACTTTGTCAGAGCTTTTGCATTTGTAATCATGGATCAAGCAGCATGAAATTGTTTGATTGAGCCTTGATGCTGTGCATGTCTGTAAGTAGTTCAACAGTGGATGATCCTAACTTGTATCTTCATTCTTGCTGGATGCAGGTGAGGTTCTTCCTATTTCCATTGTTCGCCCTCGGTGCACTGCTTGAAGTGAAAATCTTCTGCATCTTCCAAACTGGTGGCAGCTGAATTTCGGCCTGGCCTTCATTGATATCAGTTGAAGTGCTACTGTTCAGCTCGGAGCTCATCTTCACAGGCTGAAAATGTCTACTCCTCTCTGTTGTTATGTACCTGGATTTGGGTTGAAGACTGAGCATATAGATGCAATGCAGAAGATACAACTCTGTAATGGGGATTTATGTGATGATTTGGATTGTACATAATGCCAGTAGTCTAGCTTTCAAATAAGTGACTAGAGTGACTTCCCAGTCTATGAATGTATACATAAGTCTCTTTGCTACTGAATCAAACTTTTGTGGATGTCAATGGTTCTACTTTGATTACTTGAATGTAAGGGAGTCATTTCTATATGGAGAATACGAATGATATTCTGGAGTTACAGGATTGGAGATCCTTCAGTCTTGACATCACAAAAAAGTGCACAGTTGCTGATCCAGTCTACTAATGTCTGCAGCATGAAATTTGTAAGAAAGTCATTTCTATGTGGAGAATTGCATGTAAATTTGGATCACATTCTGGAGTTACAGGAGCATTGGAGATCCTTCAATCTCGACATCACAGGAAAGCACTGCTTGGGTTTTTCCTTCGAATTTTCAGCTCCCTTACCTGCCTGAAGGGACCTGTTTTCAGCAAGCAGGAACTTCTGTGGTGAAAGATATCAGCCAGGCTGTACTGAGATCTTCTGACCAGCGGAAGGTACCGGCCAGCCTGTCACTATTTTTAAAAAGCTAAAAAATTCCAGCTCTCCTTTACCAAGGAAAAAGACCTGAGTTCATAAAGACCTGAGTACAGGCCCTTCAGCGATTCTTGAACATCCTTGGCCTAGCGGCCTCAGGCACAGATCTCAGATCACCATAGGGCCTGTACAAAGGCCCTTCTCCTATACAAAAAGCACCAGGGTTTTCTTTAGGTTTTTAAAATAATCCAAACTGTCAGTTCATGTGATTCTGCTTTAAAAAATTAAAAAAACCCAGAATGGGCGGTTTCCCTATTCTGAAAGAGTGGATGCCCAGAATTGGTGGGTATTAACAAAATCATATACCCATTGAACACCGAAAATGCCCTTAGACTGGGGAGAGAGGTGGGTGCTGCTGGTTCGCGCTCGTGTGGGGGCGGGTATTAGAAACTGCACCGAAACCCCGTGACGTATCAAAGCGGGTTCTTAAACAACTGGAACCAACAGAGGTTCTTTGACTCCGATTTTCCCTTAAATCAAACAGAACCGACGGTTCTTTGACTCCGATTTCCCTTAAATCACACAGAACCGACGGTTCTTTTAATCGGTGTGTTCCTGAAATCACACAGAACCGACAGTTCTTTGAGTCGGTGTGTTCCTCAACTTACCCAGAACCGATGGTTCCTTGATTCCGAATTTCGTCGTCAAAGCAAAAAATTTCTCTCTCCGTTGATCTTTTCCTCTCTCTCTCTCTCTCTCTCTCTCTTTCCGCGCTTCGTTTTTCCGTCTGCCTCTGTCTCGCCCGTCCGGGGCTGGCGTCTTCGCTTGGCTTCTTCTTCTTGTTATTCCTTTCTCCTCCGCTCCTCCTCCTGCTGCTGCTGCTGCTCTCTCTTCTCCGCCTTCTCTCCCCCGTTTCTGAAGGCTAAAGTTAGTGTACAAGTTCTAGAGAAAAGGAAGAATCCTGAAGTGCTACAGTGTTGTGCGAGGAGGAGAAAAAGGAGGAGGAGCGGAGGGGCGGGGCGGGGGGAGGTGGGGAAGGGGAAGAAACAGGAAGAGTGGGAGGAGAACGTACAGAGCTTTGAGGAGAGGGCAAGTCAGACATGATCGTGGTGCCGGTATTTTCCAATGTTCACGGTCAGCTGGATGCGCAGATTGTTCAGCTTATGCAGTGCAAACCTCTTCCTGAACACGAGGTGTGTATGTGTGTGTGCGTGTGTTTTTTTTTCCTTTCTTTCTGTCTGTCTGTCTTTCTTGCTTTGTTTCTCTCTGTTCATATTATGTTCTTCGTGGCTCTCTTCTTCTCATCGCCTTTTGCAGGTCGTGAGGGGGGAGAGGGGAGAGGGGGACGTCGTCATTTGATCTTTTTTAGTTTCAGCTTGTTTTCTTTGTCTTATGATCCGTTCAGCATCTTCATCTTTACAGATGGCATTGCTGTTGAATTACACACTGCATTTACAACAGTACCCTCTGCCAGATTTCCACAGTTTTCTGTTTGCATCCACACGTCCACAGTCACAGACAGAGTTTACATAGCTCTTGTCTTCTCCTTGCTCATATGTGCATACTTGAAAGATTCAACTTGGCAACAACTATATCAAGAGACTAACACAGGCTGGCTTCTTTGTGCAAATGTATTCCATTTGTCTTTATCATGAGAAGCTGTTCACCAAGTTTGTAGGATTTCAGGCAGTGGCAGAGAATGCTGTTTCTTGGTGATTATTGACCTTGGACAAAAGAATTGGGCTGGGAGCCTGGAAAAACAGTAGCAGAAATTTGAAGATCCTTTTTTCGTCGGGGGATGTAGGTCAGGGCATTATGCGAGAAGGCAAAGGAAATCTTGATGGAGGAAAACAATGTTCAGGTCTTTCTCTTCTTCTTCTTCTTCTTTTGTCCCTTTGTTTAGCAACAAGTATGGAAAATCTCTAGCTTCATGAATTTGGAGATTGCTTGAAATTTTGAAGTGTTTGAAGTTTCCAAAGAATATTGGTTGTGGTGATCTGCATTTTCGGGTTACTGAGCAAATTAGCTAATCAAGGAGTTTTTTCTTATTGTTTAGAAGGCATGTCCTTTGTTGTATGCCCTTTCTGTAGTTGTGCCTCTGTGAAGACTCTAAAGAAATGTGTACCTTTTGAAGCAGCCAGTAAAGTGTCCTGTTACAATATGCGGTGACATTCATGGCCAATTTCACGATCTTGCTGAACTCTTTCGGATTGGAGGAAAGGTATGCCCAGCAGCATATATTTTAACCTTGCTGGATTTTGTGTCACTGGATTTGTCTCTTTAGTGAACACTTTGGTCATGGTTGTTAGGGAAACTCATGTACATTGTAAGGTGTTGACATTTGTAAGATTTTGACTCTGTAGTGTCCAGATACCAACTATCTATTCATGGGTGATTATGTTGATCGTGGCTACTACTCAGTCGAAACAGCTTCTGTGAGTGCCCTCCACCATGGTCTCTGTGGTGTACATGCCTGTTATCTGATGCTGTATGCATCTATTGTTCTATAGCAAAGTGTTGCCCCTAGCAGACCCTGGCGATGTGATTTTAAGGTTTTTCTAGGGTTGCAGAGCTTACTTAGTGTGGGAAATGAATGCAGCTTCTGGTGGCCTTGAAGGTGCGGTATCCAGATCGTATCACCATTCTGCGTGGTAACCATGAAAGTCGGCAAGTGAGTCGTTTGAGCCTTCTTTTTTCATGTTTATCATTTGTGCAAGAAGATGTAATTGTGTGTAGAGGACCAGTTTTCTTGGTTTCAAGTTTTCAGTCCTCAAGCTTGGGAGACTTCACTGGTAACAAATTTGTTTTAGTTTTGTGCAGGTGTTGTACTGACACTGTGTTTGGTTCCTTGGAGCAGATCACACAAGTATATGGATTTTACGATGAGTGTCTTCGAAAGTGAGTCATGATAGCACTTAAACCATCTTTACATGCACTGTTGGTTACCTTCCTCCATACTGGACTTCTGTTGAGCAGTGGCTTTGGGGAATTGTTGAGGTGAGTGGGGAGCAATCCTGCTTTAATTCGAGGTCTCCTTCACCATGTACTGGTATGCCTCAAACTCTGTGCTTTGGGGAGATCCTCCTGGGCTGAGTTATCGGAAGTTGGGTGACAATGTGATGGGGTTCCTGCAGATATGGGAATGCCAACGTTTGGAAGATATTTACAGATCTCTTTGATTATTTCCCCCTCACAGCTCTGGTAAGTCAACATTGTGGATGTTTTCTCAGAGCATGACTCATGAAATCAACAAGGATGTTCCCAATTTTGCATTCTGAAATTCATGACATTTTGCCTGGAACCTGCCCATGCCCAGTCTGGAGCTAGTAAAAGGAATTTGAAAAAGCAGGGGTGAGGTGGGGGAGAGTAGGAGTGAGAGAATGAAATTGAAATAAGTTGTGGGCCAGAAAGCAGTCGTTTGGCACCTGATGGAGGCTCAGCACACTATTGTTGGTTCAGGTGGAGTCTGAAATTTTCTGTTTACATGGAGGGCTGTCACCAAGCATAGATTCCTTGGACCACATTCGTGACCTGGACCGAGTACAGGAGGTGCCTCATGAAGGTCCCATGTGTGATCTTCTCTGGTCTGATCCTGATGATCGATGTGGCTGGGGAATATCACCCCGTGGTGCTGGCTACACTTTTGGCCAGGTTCCTCTCTCTCTAACATTTCTCAGATTTGCTTCAGTCTTGTTATCACTATGTCACATCACTATTGAGCTATGGATTACTGTTGCAGAATTACTTAGCTAGAAGGGTATTCCTTTATTGTACCTTTTCTCTACATGACTAGAAAAGTGGAATTTATTTTACTCCAAGCTTGGATGAGGTGAAAACAAGCATTTCTGATAGTAAGGGGATGTGTTACTGCTGGAGATTTATACCATTAGTATTGGCAATAGGAGACTTGGAAATCAGTTGCTGAGGAGGAAAATTATGACCATTGAGTGCAGGATATTTCTGAGAGGTTCAATCAGAACAACAACCTAAAACTGGTGGCACGTGCTCATCAACTAGTTATGGAGGGCTACAATTGGGGACATGTATGTTTCATATTCATTCCCTTCTGAATGTTTCATCCTTCTGAGGTTAGAGGATCGGCTTTTGCACAAGGGATCCTGTCTACAAACTTGAGTATTGAGTTTGTGAGGATTTCTCTTGGATGCCAGGAACATAAAGTGGTCACCATTTTCAGTGCTCCCAACTACTGCTATCGTTGTGGTAATTTGTGTGCACTTTTCTACTCATTCAATAATGTTCAATTTCTGCTTTTTGGCATGTTGCATGAAACTTATATGACTGCATAGACTCTTAATTTACTCAAAGGGTCATTGTGAAAGATCCATGTTCTTTTTGCTTAATGCTGTTCTGGGAGGGAGAGTGGAGGAGGCTATCTTACTGAATTCTATTATTCTTCTGTTCTTTGGCAGGAAATATGGCCTCTATTCTGGAAGTGGATGACAATATGGGTCACACCTTCATCCAGGTACTGTCTTTGTACAAAGGTAGCATGCCACTTTAATTGTGAATTTTCTCCATCAACGCTTTTGATCTCATTATGTGCCAGTTTACAGCTGCCTATATTCAGAAGAAGACCTCTTTTCGAAAACACCCAGTGCAGGCTAGGTCATGCCGAAGTAGATGCAGATGAACCCTTTTCATGTGTCACAAGTGTACATGTGTCAATGAACATGGAACACAGGTAAAAGGCAGTACACAAAGTTGAACACTTTGTGAGATTTTTTCAGTATATGCAAGGGTTGACAAAGCAATAACATGTTGGTGATATTCTGTGGGTGATGCAACAGTTTGAACCAGCACCAAGGAGAGGAGAACCAGATGTGACACGGCGAACTCCTGATTACTTCCTATAATGCATTTGTGCTAGGTTAAAATTGATGGGTTTGAAGAATGGAACTGTCTTTTTTCATTTCCTACCAATGCACTCTCCTTGAATGCCCCTGCATCCATTCTTCTGAGTGTTAAAAAAGGGGAATCCAGGGTCCATGTGGTTTTGTAAGTGTGATACGTGTTATGATTCACATCATTGTTCATTGGCATGTGCTGTAAAGTAAGATGCTGGTCCACACCACACGATGTGGCATCATTTACTCAGTGTTTATGGAGCTTGATCAACTCTCTACTCTAAAGTTATTTTGTCATCTAAGTGATATGTTGATGATGGTCATTGTTTCCTTCAATATGCTCTTTGTATACTGCTGCTGTCATATTGCTGTCATACAAGTACTTGTGACTTTGTAAAACATATTAGTTCAACCCATATTCTTCCTCTTATTGTGAAGTAATTGTCAACAAGAGTCATGTGGAAAATAGATAGGCTTATCCTCAAGGTCAAATGAAAGGGGGAACCTATTGACAGAGAAAGTACAGACATTGGAGAAAGTGAGGATGGAAGTTTGCAAATCAGGGCCATAACATGAAACTGGACAAATGGCATAAAGACTTGATGTCAATTTTTCTTTTCATCATGAACTGTTGTCACTCTTCCATTGTATGCAGATCAAGGTATTTGATTTCAAGACCCAAGGAACTACTGCTTAGCTAAGAGTCCTTGGTTAAGCTAGATCTGAATTTCTTTTTCAAATTTATGATTTATACTTGATAATAACACAACTGAAATGCTAAGTTTCAACCTGTATTTTAATGTCTAGTAGGCCTTTTGAAAGTCAGGTCATTCTACCCACCATAGTCAGCCATCATAGAACTACATCTGGTATAATTAATTCCAAAAAGGTTAAGTGTGGGAACTGGCCTTAAAAGTGACCAGCAGAGGATTTGGTCACCATGAACATGGTCAGCAAGAGTTACATTTTTTCAACAAGGGAGGTACTTGACTTTAGGGTAAGGAAAGTAAGTCACCATATGACACATGTCATTCTTATAATGTAGAAGATAGAGAGAATCAAATAATCATTGGCTGAAGAACCAAAACTTGCCTGTCTGAAGTCGCAGATCTGCAACATTAAAGAACAAAGTTCTATTCAAGATTTTCACTTCAGCAAGAGGATCACAGGCTAGGATTGTGTTGAGGCATTTAACACACCAAATGAACCAGCTCAGCATGCACCCAGAAGGGGCCCAGTTTTGGCAAGTGCAATGACCCAAACCGACTAACATTAAGTGGTGGGTTGAAGCTGATAACAGTGGAGCTATAGAGGCTTCTGCAACATTCACTGTCAATATAAATTATACAATGATGGAAGGTGGGCAGCTTTACATCAATAGTTTTGGGTACAAGGAAAAGTTCACCTGTCAATACTGCTACAAATCCACCCATCTATGCACCACTGCCAGGGTGCATCAATCCAGCACTCATTGTTTCTCAACATTGCAGGGTACTGATCCAGCCTTAATGTCATGTTGCAAAATCTATGCCGTTGCCTTGTTAGGGCATTCTAAACTCCAAGCTAGACTTGGGTGGCTCCTAGTGTGAGGGAGCTCTTTTTGTAGTTTGCTTAATTTATGTAGCATCTTTTCAATGCTAGGAACATATGGTAATGGCAATTCCAAACATTCTTACAAATACATGTCTCTCCCAAAAAAAGCTGCACACTTGACTTCCAACAGCGAAGCCCTTCTCTTCTACTCCCATAGCAGTGAGAGAGCATGAAGTGTTTCATGAACCTTTTTCCAGGTGTACATAATGATGGAAGCCTCTTACCTTGAAGAGAGTTTTATGCTCCCCAGCCCATCACCTGTGCCACATTCCTAATACTATTTTCTCATCATGCCCGTGTTTGCACCCTGCTGCACAAACACATTGCAAAGTTCATACTAGGACAACTCAATAGCCCCTTCAAACAAAACAAATACATATATAATAGAGCACAACCGTAGTTGTCTAAACCAGTGTCGGTCTGGCAATTAGGCTTGCACCTCATAAGAACACTGGTATCAAGGGCACTACCAGGCTGGTATGACCTTGTGCAAGATCAGCCTTGTACTAGTACCAGCTTGTACTGATACCAGCCTGGTAGGGATCTGAGGTAATACCAGCCTTGTACCAGTTTTATATCAGTTTTGATACCAGGTATATACATATATACCTGCCTCATACCTGCCAAAAATTAATCTTGGACACAATTCCAGGGCAAGGTTGGTATGCTCAAAAGTGGATACCGGACAATATTGATACAAACCCAAGTCCCACACAGTGCAGCACTCCAAACCCTCAGATCATAAAAGATGAACACACGTTCTGACTTTGAAGAGTTTGGAAATGATTCTGATTTGGAGGCCTCCACAGAGACAAGGGGTGCTTACTTATTTATACATGTAAGGATATCCCCAAGGTCGGATTTGATGAAGAACTAGCCAAGCAGTGCACTGCTGCTGCTGCAGGGTCTGAGGCTGCAGCCAAGCCCTGTAGCAACCTGATGACCTCTGTAACATCATCCAAGTAGTATTTGGCCTTAGTTGGCTTCTGCCTGACAGTGCATGCAAACAACTCTGCACTCCGTGATCGAGCCATGCTGGTGGATATAGTCTCAAACATGTCTTGGTCCAACCGGTCATCTCCAATACACAGCACAAAGTCAGGTGATACACTCTTCAAAGACATCATTGCCAGCAGCTCTTCCACAACCACACCTTTGCTGACACCCTGTGGAAAATCAGATAGGTAGACACCCTGTTATATATCATCAAAGAATACTACAGCAGAGAGATTGTTTTTACTCCTGGGTAACATACAAGTGTTATGAAAGATTCACCTGAGGTTTCACTTCAACAATGTGTGCCCCTCTTTTCACTGTTACTGCTTGACTGACAAGCACACTTTCAAGATGGTCCAAGAGCTCTTTGGCCTGCCATAATCCAAAGTCAGGATCAGCATCACGGTAGTGCCAAACCATTGCACTCTCTTTCCGTTCAATGTAAGACCCATCTGTGCTCTCTGTGTACTTCTCCATCACTTGTTCCACGACTTGCTTCCACTCAAAATTTACTGCTGATGATGTGTCCCAGTACCCTCTCTGCCTCCTGCATCTCACCCACTCTGAATCTCTGTGCCACCTGCATACAGAGAATGTGGGTCAATATTATGTTGTTGCAACTGGAACCTGCAGAGTATGCAAAATATTATGCAAATTGTTTTGATATCTTAGCATGTTTGTCCTCACCAGTTCTACTCCAACTTCACAAAAATGGAAAATAGGGTTACCTGTAAAAGTATCCATGCTCAGCTGCAAGACCTAGTCTCTCACAGGAGGAGAAACAGTCCTCCAAAACGTTGCGACCTTGTCCACTGATGATTACCACAAAGTTCTTGGGATCACTGCAAAGCGTATTCAAGACAGAGAGCACCTCTGAGCTTGGGGTGGGGTTGTCAATGGTTGTTGCCTGAGGTATCATGGTGCCATTATAATCCAAAAGGATGGCTCGGCTGCTACTCTTCTTGTACACCGAGGCAATTAGATCTGTGCGCAACCTGCGGAAATCAGGGTCAAGAGCAATGACTCTGAAGCCCAATCCAAAACCAATTCCATAGCAGCGCTGCCGTGCATGACCTTTACAAGTGCGCTGCAAGTCACCTATGAAACTGCGTGCCCAGTAGGCAACATCATGGGTGCTCACAAACCGGAAGTGCTTTTCATGCCGCATATGTTGTTCAGAATCAGGCAGTGTGATAGCCAAGTTCATTGCCTCTGCCACTGCGTCAATGTTCCAAGGGTTGACCCGAATTGCCCCACTGAGTGATGGTGAGCATCCAATGAACTCTGACACAATCAACATACTCTTCTTCTTTGTGGGCTCTGGGTTAGGTCCAACACTACCGGCATCATCATCCCATTGAGACCTCCCCTCCCTGCAAGCTATGTACTCATATGGAATGAGGTTCATCCCATCACGCACCGCAGTCACAACACAACATTCCGCAACTGTGTAATATGCGATCCTTTCATGAAATGGCACATGTCTCTGAACCAGTACAACTGGCTCGTACCCTTCACTCCCAAACCTACCGTTGATTCTCTGAGCTATTGCATCTGCCTCATTCTGAAGCTCCTCAACATCCTTTCCTTGACCTCTGGCTGGATTCACAATCTGCAGTAGCACAACCCTACCTCTCCATCTTGAATGTAGCAACAGCAGCTCCTCAAATGCAAGGAGCTTCAAACCAATACCTTTGAAAATATCCATGTCATCCATTCCGAGCAGTACCATCTTTCCCTCAAACTCAGCCTGGAGCTCTCTGATGTGCCACTTGGTAGCAGGAAGCTGCAAACCAAGCTTAAGCTGACCCATGTGAATACCAACAGGCAGGATTTTGATGCCAACCATCCGGCCATAGTATTCCAATCCAATGTACCCCCGCTTTGACTCATAAGCTAATCCCAGCATCCGACTACAGCAGGAAAGAAAGTGTCGGGCATAATCAAAAGTGTGAAACCCGATCAGATCAGCATTCAATAATGCTCTGAGGATCTCATCCCGCACCGGCAACGTTCTGAAGATTTCAGATGATGGGAAAGGAGTGTGAAGAAAATACCCTAATCTGACTTTGTTGAATCTTTTCCGCAGAAAAGTGGGGAGCAGCATCAGATGGTAGTCATGGATCCACACATAGTCATCATCTGGGCTTATAACCTCCATCACTTTGTCAGCAAAAATCTTGTTCACAGAAACATAAGCTTGCCAGAAGGATCTATTGAAACGGAGACCACCACCACCACTTCCACCACCATCATAGCCACTGCCATCACTTCCATGGTCTTGGTGGTGATGGAGATGGTCAGGAGCAGGAGGAGGACTACTGAGAGGCAGCAAGTAATGAAACAAGGGCCACAAGGTTTGCTTACAAAAGCCATGGTAGTACCTTGTCCTCACATCTGGTGGTAAGAATGCAGGCACACAGTTGAAATTCTGCAACAAAGTCGTCGCTACTTGCTCTTGCTCCTCCATACTTTCCACTTCCACTTTCAAGCAACCAATGTACATCACCTCCATCTCCTTGGGCAAACCCGCCTTCAGCTGCAAGAGCAAGGAATCCTCATCCCAGGAGAATCTCCAGCCTTGTTGTTGTTGCTGCTGCTGCTCATCACCATCACCACCACCATCACCATCACCATCACCCCCTCTCCGCCGTGGAGGAATGGCAATCAATGGCAACCTATGCCCCACTATCAACATCCTCCTATACTCATTCTCATCAATCTCCTTGGCTCCTGCTAAAGCACCACACTCCTCCCCACTACTGCTCCTCATCTTGCTTCTCTCTCTCCTCCTCTCTCTCCTCCTATAATCCTCTTCTCTACTCCCCCCCTCTGCCCTCCCTTCCCCCCTTCCCCCCCTTCCCTCTCTCTCTCCCTCTACCCCCCCCTACCCACTACCCTCAAAAACTCACCAACCCAATCACAAAAAAAAAAAAGAAGAAAAACCCACAACCACGATCACCAAGACCAATACTGTCTCCAACCCCACAATCCTTCTCAGAACTGCAAAACTAGCAAGACAGCACCATGAGCAGCAGCAGCCCGCAAGCCACAACAATCTCGCTCAAATTCTTTGCTCTTCACCGCAAACCAAGAGAGCCGAATCACACTTCTGGACATGATAATGGTGATGGGTACCGAGGGCTTCTCCAACGCCGGCAACAACAACTGCGACAGAACGAGAGAGAAAGAGAAAGAGAGCGAGAGAAGAGAGAGAGCGTTGCGGAGAAGGGAATTCCGGAAGTGTTGGAGCTCAGGAGGAGGAGCCTGGAGAGGACGGACGGACGGACGGACGGACGAACGGACGGAAGGGACGGAAAGAAGTACAGCATCTTTAGTAAGTTAGTGCACTTTTTTATGTCTTTAGTTAGTTTTTCTTCTCTTGCAAAACCCCAAAGTACCTAGCTACTAATTAACATTATTCTTATCTTTAGTCAAATTTTCTATTTCAAAAGAAAAGTACACTTTTTCTCCATCCATCCATCACCCTTGTAGTGCATACTTCTTGAGAATACTAGTGTTGGGTGGGTATTTGGAGTTTTCATTCAATTAACCGTCGGTTATTTAGCACGCCATCTTTAGTAAGTTAGTGCACATTGTTCTTTAGAACCTGTTTTTTGTCTATTGCAAAAACCAAAAAGTAGCTAGCTACTCATCAATAGTTTTATTATCTTTAGTCAATTTTCTTTTTGCAAAAGAAAAGAAACACTTTTCCTCCATCCATCACCATTTTAGTGCATGCTTCTTAAGTATACTAATGTTGGGTGGGTATTTGATGTTTTCATTAATTAACCGTTGGTTATTGAGCGCGTCATCTTTAGTAAATTAGTGCACATTTTTCTTTAGAACTCATTTTTCTTCTATTGCAAAACCAAAAGTAGCTAGCTACTCATCAATATTATTATTATTATTATTATTATTATTATCTTTAGTCAATTTTCTATTATAAAAGAACCGTATGCATTTCCTTCCATCATCAGTGATCATCTTTTAGTGAGTACGTACACATATATGCCCCCAACATTATATGTGCACATAGTTGTTATTAGAGGTAGTACAAAAGCATTGCTTGCTTCTTTTTTTTCCTTGACAGCCTTTTTTTGCATGTCCAAGATATGTCTGGATGGTGCCCAGACACATCTGGGTGCTGATCGCATACATGACTTTGGGTCGCGTTTGCATTGCATGTTTTGGGCTTGGAATCGATACCTAGTGTCCATTACAAGCCCCAAATGTACATAATATGGGTCCAAAGAGTGTATGGGCAAGTATGTGCACATATAATGTTGGGGGGGATGTGTGGTAGTGTTGGGTGGGTATTTGATGGTTTTGTTAATTAACCATGGTTATTGAGCATAACATTTTGTCTCGTACATTTTTATCATGTAATTTAGTTAATTTTATATTTTTGAAAATTCTTGAACTAATATATGATTATTCAAAGATTAAAAATTTGGAGAATTTTTTCGATTTGGGGGATTGTCGTGTGATGTAACAATAGATGGTTAATAATGTTTTGTCTCATTAGATGATTCAACAAATAGATGTTTTTAATATTTTATTTCAAATTGAATTAAAATTTTGATTTTAATCACTAAGTAAAAAAAAAAGGTCCAAAATTAATTAAGTACATGTTCTTTAGTAAGTTAGTATTAGAGTTGATTTGATATTATAGATCTTCATGTAATATTGTTATTGGTAGCAAGGACCCTAGCCAAGCTAGTATGACCCAAAGCAATACCAATCTTGATTTTGAGGTAGTAAAAATTGAACTTGGAATTAGGTTTAATGCTTTGGAACTTTGTGAAAGGAGAAGTGTTTAAAATTTTATAACATATAATAAATTAAAAATTAAAAATTACCAAAAATTACTAAAAATTATTTAAAAACAATTTATTAAAAAATAAATTTAAACTCAAGGGGCCTGGGGTGTGGGGACAATTTGTTCTTGTAGTAGTGAGATGAGTTTGTCACCTTGAATGAATGAATGAATGATGACAAATTACTATTTTGCCGTTTGTATAGGGTATAAGGAACAAGCTCTTTGAGGCTCTTTCAAGTTCTTTGGATTTGGGGGCCCATAGGAGTTTTGGGATCTTCCACTTTTGGAAGGTCCCCACATTACAAAAGTGGTAGATCCCCGTATCAGCTGGGCCCCTTCCCCAAATCCAAGAAGAGCCTCAAAGAAGCGGTACCTTACCCTACCCTACCTAACTTTGTCGAATTCGAGGGACCTTACAAAAGTGGAAGATACCCTCCCTTTCTTTCTTTCTTTCTCTCTTCTCTTTTTTGGTTATGTGGGACCTTCCACATTTGTGAGTAAGGTCCCTCAAATTTCAAGTGAATCGGGGAATACCTTGGGAATGGGGGGTTTAGGGTTTAGAATTTAAGTCACATTGGGTTTAGGATTTAGATGTGGGTTTAGGGTTTAAAGTTTAGAGCATATTAGATATAGGATTTAGATGTGGGTGGTTCAGAGTTTAGATCATTTTGGGTTTAGGGTTTAGAGTTTAGAACCCTAAACCCACATTCCCTATGGTATGGGATGTTAAACTCTATAAACCCTATGGGAATGTGAGTTCACGAACGAACATGTTGTGGAGGGGGCCATTTTCAAGCCCTGAAAAGAGAGATGGAGCAATCCCAGAAGTTCAAAGCATTCTTATAATCACCCAATAGGCATAATAAATCTAAAGGGCTTGAAAGAGCATATAGTAAGAATTTTATTCAAGATAACTAACATAATTATGATAAATGAAAGGCTCTTTCAAAACTAATAATAATTAGAATTAATAGTAATAATAATAATAATAATAATAATAATAAATACATAAAAAAGCAACAAAATAGGTACCCATTCCCACTAGTATGAATTAAGTAATGGTTGTGTTATGATTCTCTCTTATTTTGAAGGTATGCTAAGGACAAGAGAAAGTTAGCTGTATCCAAATATAATTGATTGGGGGTAGTAGTACTTGTCTGAAAAGAGCCCTCTTACACAATTCCAATAATTTGGGCTGGTGGAAATACAACAAAAATAATTATTTAAAATATTATTTTTATTTTTATTTTTTATTTTTTATTTTTAAAAAAAGAAAAAGAAAAAGAAAAAAGGTGACATGATTTGGTTTGGTGTACAGAAGAGCCTAACTTTAGTTGTAGTGATATAAAATTGGAAAAAAATAAATAAATCAATGCTGCCCCTTCTTTTCTTTTTTTTCTTTTTTTTTTTCCTTCTCTGGGTTCCTTTGGACTTACTTGTGTGCTGCAAAATGGCAGAAGGTGGTGGGTGTTAGTAATGACTCCAAAAGTATTTTGTCCATTTCCAGGGAGAGAAAAGAGGATGAATAATACTCTTCTTCATTTCATTGTATTTTGAGGTTTAGCTTTGCCAATTCTAATTTTCATCCAATATCATTCATTGGACAAGGTAAATTGGTAAACCGAGTTTGACGCTTCGGGTTTTTAATTCTGAAATTTTTGACAATAAAAAGAATGATTTTATGCTAAGGTACCCCTTTTTTCAAACAATTTGAACTATTTTAGTGGTCAAGTGGAAACTTTTACATCTTAAGCAACTTTTTTGAAATTTTGAGAATTTTATAAAAAGATTTATTATTATTTTTGACAAATTAAAATTTTTAATTTAATTTATGCCGAAGCAACCAAGGTACTACAATAGGGAACATGCCCTACCCACCTTAGAACATGGCAAGCCCAATAGGGCAAGCCATTGTTCAATTGGATGGTACCAATTGTTCAATTTTGCATGTTCCAAAATGTAGCAAAGTCAATTCACATTTCATGCACATTCTTTAATCCCATTGTTAGAATGGGAATCTTGAATTGTTTTGACAAGTTCTCTTTTGTAAAGAGGCGCCACAAATGTTGTAATAGCCTCCTTCCTCATACGCTTGTGCTTAAGTGTGGAAGGAAAAAAAGTTGTGGCACGTTGGTGCCTTGAATTTCCTTTTTAAAGGCACATTCACACTTGGTGTTATGGACTCTAGTGTTGAGTCCCTTAACATCATGATAGTCATGTAAGACTTAAACTTACTTACCATGAAAATTTTATGTTAAGTTAACATTCCCCTAACTTTAAGCTACCGTGAATTTAACATTGGATGCCACCTAGGATGTCACCTAGATTTTCATTTAACATTGGATGCCACCTAGGATGTCACCTAGATTTCCATTTAACATTGGACGCCACCTGGGATGTCACTTAGATTTCCATTTAACATTGGATGACACCGGATGTCACCTAGGTTTTCATTTAACACTAACTTAACATCAAGTGTAAAATGCACCATAAGAGTTGCACAATAAGGTGAACTTGCACATAGATGTTACATGTCTTTTGCATGGGCCCCATGTCTTTCTTTGCCCACATCTTTTTCATTGTCCCATGCAAAAGACACACAAATTGGCAAGGAGCTAGTAGCTCTTAAAAACAAGGTTCTCCAATTTGATTGAGAGGGTGCAAAGCAAAAAAGACCCTTTACATTTATGTTAACAATTTCAACCTTACAACAACCTCTTCTTGAGTCCTTTATACTAAAAGAGACAACCATTCCATATACGAACCCACTTCTCTTTTTAAAACCACAACCACCAAATGCAAGATCTCAACATCATCTCCAAAAGCAAAATTGTTCACAACCACACATGCTTAAATGTAGTGGAGAGTTGTTGCAATTGTGTTTTCAATTATGCTTCTCCCAATTCCAAACACGAAAGGAGAAGATATTCATATATTATATAGCTTATAAGGACATTGCAAAGTTTGCATTGATGTGGTCTAGTAGCAAAGTCTACAAGCACACAATTGTTGTGGGTTTCATGTTTCCCATCATTCATGCTTTTTTTTAAAAATCTTTGCTGATTTGCTATGGGATTTGGTACAGGGTGCTTCTTTTGTATGTATGCAATCAATACTACTTTTTGAGCATCCATTGCCCAGGCTAGTTACAAAAATTATTTATAATTATAATTTAATATCCTTTATTTTATTTTATTTTGGGTCGTCGTAGGTTGTCATTGGGACAAAACAAATTTGTTGAATTTTATTTAATTGTTGACTGAAAAATCCCTCTATATAGTTAGGTAGATGAGGGTCCTACCTTTTCATCCACCCATTTTTTCAATCTATCAATGTATTATATGTATTTAGTAGGAAGGTAGTTTGTTTTGTTTTGTTTTGTGTATCACAATGAGATTTCCCAAATCATGGCAACCCCCCCTCCATACTCTTGGTACCTTGGAAAGCCCTCAATGATATAGGGGTGCACTTGCCACTGATAATCAACAGTTTCTCAGAGCATCTCCAGGGGTGCTGAGCTGAGAGTATGTGAGTGGCCAAAAATATTTCTCACATCCAAGTTTAGTTACTTGCTGTTTTCAACCCCACCCATAAAACTAAAATTGGGACTGCAGCAAATAGGTGAGAGATTACTAATAGCAACCCACCTGGACAAATCAAACTATCTAGCCAATCATGAGAAGTGTAAGTAAGGCCTTGTTGTATCCTTCACCACCCTCAACATCATCATCCTGTGCAAAAATTCTGGGCCAATTCCCTGTTGTTGCTGAGCCAGACAGGCATGTTTTGACTTTTCTTCATCCAATTTTATTGTACTAGTGGAAGGTGCTCTCAGTAAAGCAATCCGTTCAGTGTCTCAAGCTTCAACTCTTTTGAGTATAAATAAACAAACAAACAAGCCAAAAAAATGTTCAAGGTACAAGATACAAGTACACTACTTTGTTGGTAGCACAACTTACAAGGGTTGAGGTTAGTTCTTGTAACATTGTGATCATGTTGAAAGTTGAGTTTCAGAGGGTTTTTTTTTGGCCTCTCTTAGTTGGGACTTGGGACAAAGCAAAATTTTGTTTTTCCAACCCACCTCTTTGGGAGATTATTAAAATGCCAAACATTAGCAACAACAACTATTTTAGAGTTTAGGGATTTAGTGTTTTTTTTAATCAGGTCAGAAATAGGTCAACCTTTAATCATCTTTGGGGGATTATTGAATCCCAAACCTTAATGATAACTCTAATGAAAAAGCCTTTGATTCAGGGTTTTTAGGGTTTTTGAATCTCTATGGAAGTAAAGAAGAAACATGGTGAAGCTTGTGCACACAGACTTGCGAAGTGTAAAATAGGTTGGAATTGGGTTGCTTGTGATTCATCCAAGGATTCATCCACATTGAAGCCCACTTGCAATGATAAACGGCACTCTTGCTAGCTAGGACTATCAATTCCGGACACTACACAAATTTTGGAAAAACCTAATTTGGGTTGTAAGTCCATGATATATTTTCACTTGCGATGGTTGTTACATGTGTATACGGTAGAGCCCAAGCATGGGCATTCCCAAAAAATAAAGGCACCTACGACAAGTCGGTAGTTGAGTCGCACTCCCGTGTTGGTTGGGAATGTGCCCCCCCCACCCATGGGGGTTTACCCTTCATAAAACACAAGGCAAACATTATCATGAACCAAAACATCCAAAGAGGTTTAGAGGTTTAGGGTTTAGGTAAACCCTAAATACCTCATGATGGGTAGGTAGGTAGCTAGCATGTGGGTTGATAAGTTTTCTGTTGGGTTCCAGTTCCCTAGCTAACCATGGTTGTTAGCTTAGATGCTTTCTTTTTTTTTCCTACCTACCTACTAACAACCCACAAGCAGGTTGTTAGTAGGTAGGTAGTAAAAACAACCCTTACCTATATATATATATATATATATACACATATAGAAACCATCTACTTACCTAGTAGTTACCTATTTTCTTACATATTTGCCTATATATGAGACCTATTTGTTACAAATGGGTTACCAAGGTTTGGAACCAAGGATTAACTCAGTTGAGGTTCATCCATGTAACGGAGTAATAATGGGCATCCATTGGATGGTGTGCTGGTGGGTGTTGGTTCAGCTTTAGGAACCACATTGGTGGTGGGGTTGCAACTTGCTTAGTTACAATTAAGTGTGCAATGGACCTGGCCCACAATGTAAGTAATGTGGTTGCATACATTGAATGTACAACGGAATAGGCCTAGAGTAGGGTCTAGAATAGGGCCTAGAGTGGGGTCTAAAATAGGGTCTAGAGTAAGGCTTAGTCATGGGTAATAGGCCCACTCCACCTAGGATAAAAAATTGAGACAAACCCCTCACAATTATTAACTTGAGTATATAGGGTATATATACTCACTTAGCTATTGGGGTTCAAAATTTCAAAGAACCAAATGTCTTAGGAACCTTTGGAGGTCATGCATGGATGAGTCAAGAGAACCTTGCACCCTCGAAAAAAAAACCACTTGCTTGAAAATGTCTTGTAATTTTTTTGAACTTTTAGTTGGGTTTGAGAAAAATTGTAGGTGGTTCTTTAATAAGGAGAGTGTTTGGTTGTTGCAACAAGTGTGACAATGGGCATGCACATCACTCTTTTTCTTCTTTTTGGTACTTCATTAATAGTTGAAACTCTAATGCTAAAACATTGAAAGTTGGTGGTGGTAGTAGTTCTTGATGGCTAGTAGGAAGTTAAGTTCACCTAAACTTTCTTTTCGCATTTAGGTTCTCTTTGAGCATGGAGGTTCAAGCTTTTAAGTTCAAGTATTTAAAGTTTAAGTTTTCCTTATTGTTTGTAGTTTGTAAATAAGGTGCAAGTCAATTATCAATGGAGGTTGCTATTTGGTCCATCTAGGTACCAAGAGCCAATGCAAGACAAAGATTAAGTCTTCAACAATTTTCAATACTAAAATATTTTACAAAATATGCTTAAAATTATGATTTACAAATCAACTTTTAAATTTAAAAAAAAATTATTACTACTAAAAAAGATGTTGCATTATGCAATGCTATAAAGGTATACCAAAAAATTCCACAAAATTGTCATTTTCAAATCACTTAAAATATTTTTTAAATCTTTTAAACAAAACAAAAAACATTAGTTACATTATTTTTAAAATGCTTTTGAATGTATTCTATATTCGCAACGAAATTCATTTTCAATTTTACCAAATGTTCCCATAATTTGTGCATAAAAAATATTGTTATACAAGTTCATTCAAAAAATTTAACATTAATTTAAATAACAACTTATCACAATGGAAATTAAGTAGTGGTTATATTTCAAGGTAGATCTTATTATTCAAGACAAACCCTTCTTCCAATGCACCTCCAAAGGCTTGTCGCAAGGTGTTTAGGTAAACCTTTTGAATTGATGCACTATGGAACACTTGAAAATTTTGAATGTTTCCTTAATTCTATGCATAAGGACAAAAGAGGTGTTTGAAAAACACTAAAATGAAACTAGGACAAACCCAATGTGTTGAGCTCAATATGAAATCAATATGCACAAACCAAAAAAAAGTGATTAGTGCAAATGGGAGCCAAAATTATGCATAAATGAATCACAAGCCATTCATATTCACAAAACACACCATAATACAAACTTGAAAACAAACACCACTTTCTTTCCTTATACTATATTGTGTAGATAGTAACATGGATTACATCAAAATGGAAAATAAAATTGAAATTCCCTCTAGGATTGGGAATATTAAAATTGTCAAGGTATGGGTCTTACTATTTTGCATGCTCATAAATTCTTCGTGCAACCTTTGATTCAAAGTTATCAAGGAAAAAGTCATAACTTGTGAAAAGATATTTTCAACATGCATGATAATCCTCAATCAAAGGTGATTTGAATCCCCCAAAACAATAAAATAATGATTGATAATCATTTTGGTAATTTGCCTCCCAAGCTTCTTCTTGACCATAACTTCTTACACAAATCCAAATTTTTTATATGCAACCACAAATAGTATTATATTTTTCAAGGCCTTTCCAATGGTTTAAAGAAGTTACAATTTGTACATTTTTAATCTTCAAACCTTGGTTCAAAGTTGTGGGACACATTGGGACCACAATTCCCAAAAGTGAGAATGTGCTTGGGAGTCTTGGAAATGCCTCTATTTGACTTTCACACACTTCCACTTCACGTGAGAGTGCGTTTTTCACTTTCTTGCATCACATTGAATTCCAATCTCTTGTTTGGCCCAATCCCATTAAAAACATCTAGTTTTTTTTATGTTTGAAAAAAAAAATGTTTCATTGCTATTCTTGAGAGTTGTTTGTGCACCCAAATTAAGGTCACAACACCTTCTCTTTTCACATGAAACCCACAATTGATTTTTTTTTCATCTTTTATGTTGAGGTTTGAGAGTGGATGAATGCCACATTGCTTACAAACAATTCATTATTCTCAATTTACGCTAACTATTTCTTATGAAAGAAAAGGCATGGGTAGGTGGAAGTTTTTGAACCTTCAAATTAACATCATGATGACCAATTTTTCTTCAACATTAAGTACTAGAATGTATATTCATTGCAAAGTTTTCAAGTCCTTGTAAAGAAGCTTTGGATCAATGTTTGAATGTGAACCCTTTTCGTTAATAATATTCATAAAATTAACACAAAGATCTTGTTTCCAATGAATATGAATACTCAATTATTGACTATTTCACTTTTTTGAAATGTTCAAAAGTTTAGAAGATGGTTCCAACTCCATGCTTCATAAAACTTAACTTTATTTGTATAGCAAAAAGCTTAGGGTGTCAACTTTCAAAGTTCTTAAAAGGAAATGTTGAATCAATGCTTGGATGTGAACCAATTTGTTTATGAGATACATAAATTCACAAAATGATCTATGAACATCAAATATTAATTGTCTCATTCTTTGAAATATTCAAAATGATTGTCTCCTCCTAAAGCTTCATTTTGTGCAACAAAAATGTCATTCAAAGTGGGGATATATGTGTCAAATACATCATTAGATGAAAGGTTGCATCATGGACCTACTTTTCAAGAAACAATTGTTGTCACATTTGGATGGATAGAATGTTATTCAATGCATGGAATAAAAAAATAGACCTAATCAATGAAACAATTTTTCATGTGTGAATTTAACCCCAATGGATGAAGTGAACTTGATGGATAAATCACATCCAATCCCATCTAATGAATTTCAATAAATGAAAGTAACCCAAATAGATGTTAATTAAATGAAAATGTTACATATTTTAAAAATCAAATGAATATATAATTCTCAGATTTTACAATGTTTAAAAAATTAATCATAGGTTGCCCAACGTTGATTTTTACCAATGTATAATAATTTTCCAATGTTCTCATTGCTAAAGACATGTTCATCTTCAACAAGAAAACTTTCTATAGATGAATGTGATATTTTCAACAAGTTTTCATTAATGAAAAGAATATTCATACCACATTGGATGAATTTCAATTTCATGTGGAACAAATAATATTTGATGAAGTTACCCCTTGTATGCAATAAATTTTGATGGATAATATAACCTTTGTGAATGAAATGAAATTTGAAAGATTAATCAATGTTAACAAGCATATGTTATTTTCTTGGCCTTTTTTTTTTATGTGTACCTTTTTTTGGGGGTTTTATTATCAAGTTTTTGTGGGTTAAATCAATAATTTAAAAAATAAGTTTGCAACATTATTTTATATTCAAATGAACCTATGATCTTTAACCCAACTTTTGGGTGGTGGGTTGTCCTTCATTTGCATGTTGTGATACATGACTATATGGGTGGGGGAGTATCACATAAGGCTAAATCTTAATAATGTGTATAAAATGATGGACAAGTATACTTGAGGCAAAAGTAGTGTGCAATTATTTCCCTTTGTTTTTTTCACGTATATTGTTAGATGATGACTAATATGAAAGTGACCCAATCATACAAAACTCCTTGAAACATTCCAATGAACATTTTCATCAAATGATTCGGGATGTATGTTGATTGACTATTGAAAACAATTCAAATGACATCACAAAGTGGAATCTTAATTTGAAATTAGAGAATTGATGTTTTACACCTTCTACCTTTGTTTGGCCTCGATGTCTTAGAGACAACTTAACGTTTGAACTATGTTGCAACTTTGTTCATTACTTATGGTGTTTATTTTAGCATGTAGATTGGAATTGGGAAGTTTGAAAACATGGTTAGACATCCTTGAGAACGATGGTTATAAGAACAACATTGTTATATTGGTACCTGTATAACCAAGTTATGATTCACAACAAAATCTATGTCACAAGTCGTTTATTAAGTCAATGTAGAATGAAAGATTTAGAATTAGACTTAAAACAAATATTTTCAAAGTCTTACATGTTATCCTTTATAGTAAGCCTAACCACATCAACATGCCCCCATATAATAAAACTTCAAAAAATTCGCCAAAATAAAAAAAACATGCCCAAAAATCATTCAATCACTTGAGCCTAATTTATAAATTTTCTTTTTATTTACCAAAATTGAACATACATAGACTTTTTTCTTCTTCTTTTGTTCTCTTGGACTATTTGTCACAAGAATAAGCCAACCTACCCTACAACATAAATTCATCAATTAATTGAAGCATGCCATCACTCCAGGCAATCTTTGAAGGTTAAGCTTGCAAATGTCAAATTCATGAAAAAATTCCCAAATGATGACAAATTTGATACAATTTTGAATTGCTCCTTAAATATACATTAAACAAGATCATGTTTTCTAACAACATGACATTCAAGTTAACGCACACGTTTGGGTATGTAATTTTTAATAACAAACCTCATCTAATGTAATGAAAGGGCACCATTTTATCCATAGGAGATGTTAATACACTAAGTCATCTAGTTGAAAGGATTCAACATAACCATGAGGTTGTTAGGTTCTTAAAATAAAACAAGGTGTGTCACAATGTGGCCTTGCCATTAACATTAAAAAGTTATCTCAAGGCAAAAGAAGAAGAATGAAAACTCAAATATTTCATCATGCAAAAATATAATCTTCCAAAAAAATCCTCTAAAACAAACCCAAAATCCTTCAAGATATTATTATAACTCTATAACTAATCTCAAGTTTCAACACGAGCCAAAATATCATCTTTCAGAAATCCTCATATAAAAATAGACCCTAAAATCCCTTAAGCTACTATACTCTATAATGAATCTGAACACAATATCCCTGCCTTGGTAGGCATGGCCAATAAACATATTAGTGTAAACCCATCAAGTTGCGAGGTTTTAAAGCTCTTAAAGTAAGTAATGTTTTGTTAACTCACGAAGTTATAAGGTTGTGTGTAGGGTACCTCTGGGAGATAGACCAAAAAAGAAGCAGGATTTGATGACATTGCAACACATAAACAGAAGTCTGCAAAAACTCTACTGTAAGTGACCTCGGAGAAGGGATAAGTCCCTTTGATGAAATGCAAGCTAAATTGGACATCTGCACAGTGGAAAAGCCATGTTGGTTGTAACAAGCAAACAGGGACTTCTTAAATCTGTGCTCAAGAGAAGCTTCAGACTCGAGCTGAGATGCAGAGCGGCTTGGAAAGAAGCTTGGGTGCAAACTGAGGCTCAAAATGGTGCAAATGTGGCAGACAAAAGGTTAGAAGGCTCAAGACACACACAGTCCAAGTTGTGAGACAAAAGAGTTTGCCTCAAGAAGTTGCGAAAGTTGAGAAGCAAAACAGCTTGAAGAGATCTTGGCTCAACAACACTTTGGAGATTTCCAATGGCTTTGATCTTACAGTGCTGCAAATCACTTCCACTCAGGAATATGACAAAAGTTTGTCAAAACTGCAGCCTCAGTGAAAACAATGCAAGATGGAGAAGAATACCTGTGAGCTGCTGCTTGCTGGTGGCCAATAAATTGGTTGGAAGATGCAGGCCCAGGAGTCAAAAGCGTGAGGCATGTTTGTCTTCTCCCACAGACCTTGGAGTTGCATTTTCTAACCTCTCTGTAAAAAAAGAAAAACCAGCTTACTGTGGAGGTTTCTGGATTGAGGTCCTTGATGTGGCAAGCTGGAGTCAAAAGAGAGGAACAAAACTTTCAAATCTATGTGCAGATTTCATCTTCAAGTTCTGCTGTGTATGCAATTGCAATTGCATAGAACAACCCCACCAAACTTCAGTGCCAATCAGAAGCACCCCACTCATCACATTGCTCTTTGTCAAAACCATTCCAAGCTTTGACCTCCCTGTGCCACTGCATAGAGTTGACAACTTTCACAAAAACCATTGCAATTCCATGAGATTCATATTTTGTTTCATACTCTGATACATCTGGTTCCAACACATTCTGAAAGAATCCTCCTCCTCAAATGGTTTCCTAGAAACAACCAAACAATCAGACTTTGAAATGCTTCTGATCTCTGTTGACTGTGAATGCGTGTACCTGAATGTTCTTCAACTGCTGTCATCCATCACACACAACCACCAACCAAATTTCAGCAATCTCCGCTCGTGTCAAACAACAGCACCATCATGATGGTGCCCCATCCTCCTGTTTGCAATTTTTGTTGAGAAAAAATAGGGTTTGATATGTGTTGCACCAGAAGGCTCAAATTTCATGCAAGAAATCATGGTTGGATTTGTTCAGTAGCAGCAGCGGTGGCGGTGGTGGTGGCAGTCCTTGTTGGACAAATAGATTGGCAAACCCTTTGGTATTCTTCCCACAAAACAAAACACATGGGTCTCTGATGACAAGGAAGGAGCTTCTTCTTCTTCTTCTGCTCTTTCTGTCAATCCTCAGAGGCAAAGGAAGGAGCTTCTTCTTCTTTTTCTGCTCATTCTGTAAATCCTCAGAAATTCTCATCAGCTCTTCTTAGCAGCATCATCATCATCATCGTCTCTGAAACAAGCTTTTCTCTCTATCTTCATGCAAAATCCTGAGAGTTGGGAAGCAGATGAAGTACTCACAAAATAGTAAGGATTCTCGAATCTGTTGTGCCTTCAGATTGCGGTTGGATGCCTTTCTCTCTTCTTCTGCATCTTGTGTCCAGTCCTTCGTTCTTTCTTTCTTTGCAAGATTGTCGCAAAATGCCAGACGTCATGTCATTACTTCGACGGCAATCTTCGACGGTGAGCAAGAGCGATCGATGTGCCTGCTTATTACATCTCTGACCGACATTCTTGCAACTTCGAAACTCCGCAAAAGACAATCGGAATTCGATACTCACACAGATTGCGGCGAGTAATTGTGCCTTCTCACATCTCCGACCGACGCTCTTGCATCTTCAATCTCCGAAATAGACAATAGGACCTCGTTTGCTCAAAGATTGCGGCGAGCGATGTGCCTTCTTCCATCTCCGACCGACGTCCTTGCATCTTCAAACTCCGCAAAAACAAGACACACAATTGGACATCGATAAGCAAAGAAGAAGAAGAAGAAGAAGAACGACAACAACAACAACAACAACAACAAGACCGTCTGTCGTGCGATGCAAGAAACCTCAACGGCAGGCTGACTGAGACAACACGCGGCAGTCCAGGAAGGAAGTCCGATCTCCCGATGTCTACGCCTTGAACGCACAAGAGCTGCACACAAGGGGCTCTACGAACATTCGCATCTGATTCTTGCAAAGAAGCCACAAGATGAGGAACTAAATAGTTGCACAGCAGAAGAGAGGCGCGGACAACAGAGCAAAGCAGATCAGAGGCGAGCAGAGGAGAACGCAGAAGAACACAGGATTTGAGAGGAGAGAGACAAAAGGAGTTCGGGCCTGGTGTGGATCTTTTGTCGCAGTGGAGTCGAATGGGAAAGGAGAAAGGACGACGACGGCTGGAGAGGAAGCTATTGCAAGCCTCTGCAACAGGCCGGCTTTCCCGCATACTACACCTTCTCAGGAAGCATGGAGAACGTCAGTACAGCAGGAAGAAGAGAAAGAGGAGAGAAGGAGAAGGAGGAGGAGGAAGAAGCTCAAGAACCCCGGGCTTCATGTCTCCTTCAGACGGGGAAGATGGCGATGATGCCGTTGTTGGAGATAGCAGCAGCAGCAGCAGTCACGCTCCTCCATCCACCACCAGCAAGCTCGACGACCACGACGACGCTCATTACATGCCTGAATCTGGCAGCGACAGGAGGAGAGGAGTCCACAGAAGATGTAGAAAAGAGGGGACGAAGGAGGAGGCTGTAATAAGGGAGGCGCTGCGAGTGATCGACATCAACTGTCGGGATGCAGAAGGTTTCACTCCCTTACACCATGCCTGCTGTTCTGGGTCACAGGAACTGGTGCAGTTTTTGCTCTCAGAGAAGGAGGTGGATTTCAGTGTCCAGGATGAGAAGGGCAACACCCCCTTGCATATTGCTGCCAGACTAGGGTTTGCTGCTATCATTTCTCTTCTCAGAGAGGCAGGAGCAGATATGGAAGCTCCCAATGCGGAGCAGATCACACCCATGCACCTAGTGTATGAGAGATTGAGGAAACATCAGCAGCAGCAGCAGCAGCAAGGGCAGGAAGAAGGAGAGGGGTTTTCCAGATCCTCCAGATTCTGTGGGCCTCAAGAATGGGGAAGCAGACTGGTGGAAGAGAAAGAGGAATGGAGCAATGGGTGGACTGGCAGTGAGCAACAAGAAAGGGATGCAGATGGGTGGTGGCAGTGGCACACAGATTGGAATGCAGCAGACATGTGGGAGGATGATGGTGAAGGAGCAGAATTGCACCAACTGGGGACAAAGAGGATGAAGAAGGAGCCCAAGGACAGGCTTGAAGGTGGGTTGTTGAAAGAGAGAGATGAGAAGAGGAAAAGAGCTTTGGAGGAGAGAAACCGCGAAGCCAAGAGAATCCTTGCAGAGGAAGAAGCCAAAGACAGAGCTTGGAGGGAAAGGGTACTACTGCAACGCCAACAAGATGCTGCTGCTGATGCAAACAGAGTGTATGAGCAGTCTTGGAAACGGTTTGAGCAGTCTTGTAACTTGTGTCTCAGTTTCACTGATGTCCCCTTCCCTGTTAAGGAAGGTAAAGAAGGAGATCTTGCTAGGGTTGTTTTTCACCATACTCCTCTCTCGGAACACAAAAAGCTGTTACGGAAAGAAGTGTTGCGGTGGCACCCAGGTATGGAATTCTCTCTATGTCTCTTTGTGTTTTAGCTCTGCAAAACACATTGAACATTTGCCTTCCTTTTTCATGTCCACAGATAAAGTGTCTGCGCATGGTTTGATGTTTTTTTTTCCAGCTCTGCAAAACACATTGAAGAATTGCCTTTGTTTGCTTGCATATCCGCAGATAAATTTCTGCAGAAGTGGGGTGCCAGGTTGCAAGGTCCTGATCACAGACGTATCCTGGCACGAGTGAATGAAATATCGCAGGCACTTCATCAGCTCTACAGCAGTCTTTGAGGAGCCCTCTTAACCTCACAGAGAGTGCTTGGTCACCTGTGGAAGGTATACTGTCTTGGATGTATATTCAGCACGGGAAAAAAAATCCGTTCTCTTCTTCTACCCAACACACAGGAGGAGGTGGAGTAGTCACAGTTGCTTATGACAACAGCAACAAAGGAGCAGCAAATGTGTTGGGTATGTGTATTGATTCTATGATGATTCTCAGGAGATGATAAAACGTCCCAAGACTAGTTGTCAATTTCCATGTGAGGTGATGATCTCATAACTGAGCAGCCATACTTTCTAGAAACTACTGTAAATTAGAGATGTTGGTAAAGCTTCTGAGCTCAATTGTGAATTCAATTTGGTTGTTGCTAGACCAAGTTTAGGGTTAGGAAATATATAGTCTAACAATCTCGGTAACAGTGCCTCTCACTTTTGGAACCAGAAACGAAAACCTGCAAGTCGGCATCTGTGAGAAACAATGATCCACAGTCAAGGATTGGGAGGATGCGTTCTCTTTGTATCATGGGTGAGTAAATTGAATACAGTAATTAGAGGAGATGTTGGTAAAGCTTCTGAGCTCAGTGTGAAGTCAATTTTGTTGCTACACTAAGTTAATGGTCACTGGGAAATACAAAGTCTGACAATCTGGGTCTCACTTTTGGAAACAGAACCAAAGCTGCAAGTTGGCCAGTATCTGTGAGAAATGATGATCCACAGTCAAGGAGTGGGACGAGACTCTCTGTGTGTAGCTTGATGTTTGTGGGCGAGCAAATTGACACTGGGATTTCCTGCTTCTCCTCATGCTGTTACCACTGTTGGTTGTTGAGGTCAGTATCAAAAAGCCATAGGGTTTAAGGTTTTGCGGTTTAGGGTATTTCCTGTTCCCAATAGTGTTTATTGTCCCCATGAGTCAATTAGGTTAAGTCTTGTTCCCTTGTAAAACCAAAAGACAAAAGGAACCCCTAACCCTCAATCATCATCCTTTCTCAAGCAATGAAAAATCAATTACCCAAAGTTGTCCAACATCATCCATTAATCAAGTAATGAATATCAAGTAGGTACTTGCCCCATGACAAATGCCAAACCTCATTCTATTGATGAGAAATTTTGAGCAATTGGTAAATGGGAGATTTTCCATAATCTTTCATATGGTTGTCCTTGGACAATTGATTTTGCAAAGCTCTTCGTTTGGTCATATTTGGACAATGCTAGAGACAACTGGCTCATCTCCAGGCCTAATTACTTCATTTTTTTCCTAATAACTATGTCCTTTCTTACTAGCTTTCTTAATAATTATCTCTTCTTACAACTACATTTTTTTCCCTTGTCCCTCAACATCTATCTATGAAGGAAGGTAGTTTGTTTGTTTTGTTTTGTTTGTACCAGTGAGATCCACCAAACTGGGATGCTTCAGATCGCATACTTGGTCTCTTTTGAAAGCTCTCAATGAGGAGGGGTGCATCGGCTTGGTTTCATGGCGTTTGGACTTGCGGTGCAAAAGTTCTTGAATATTGAGTGATTTCTTCACTGAAAATTAAACTAAATCATAGCTGAAAATTTCGGAGGAATTGGAATGTGCCTTTGGTGTTGTTGGAAAGATCTTGATGAGCAGGATGTAATGGAATTTATTTGGTAAGGTTTGGATTCAAAATGTGGGAGATATTGATTTTTAAGTGATTTCTGCCGCTGAAAATTCAAATAAATTCCAAAAACCCAGGTTTTGGAAGGAAAAATCAGTTGAGGACATGGTAACACTTGGGCCAACGCCACAGGCTACACTAGTGGTATGAAAAAGCAAATTAACATGTGACTTTTAATGTCCATGATATTTATTCTAATTCAAATTAAATTTTACATTGACATAAATAATGAAGAACTATTTGAAAACTATTTGAGAAAAAAAAAAGTTGACAATTGTAGGTAATGTGCAACAATGTGAAGTTCAAGTTTAATCAATTGACAAACCTTGGCTTTACCCCTTTGTTCATTGTGTTTGTTCTCACCTTGCATTTTCACATTTGGTTTGTTCACTTCTCACATCCCATCTATTCAATTATATTTCATTTTGTTGTTGGCAATTGAACTAAATCAACTTAGGTGCCCTTTGCACTATGGTGAAGGTGCATGACCATGAAGATCTTGAAAGCTTTCAAAATTCATAAAGATTGTCCCATGGAAATTCAATAATCATTTAGGTGTGTGCTTGAACTTTCAAGTGTAAAGTGAAAATAGACTTTGTTGAAGTACCTTTACATTAGAGCAAAATGAAAATGGGTTAATTTTTATTTTTCATGTAAATTATTGTCTTCTAATTTGAAAATCTAAGTAACTTTTTTATACTAGTAGTTTAGGATTTACATTTTCTTCTTCATCACTTTCCTTATTTTTTTTAATGTTTGTGCATTTTTCACTTCCTTCATTTCACAAAGAAGGTCACCATGGATGAGAAAAGAAAAAAAATTCTTATTGGTTTGGCCATGTATTGGTGTTTACATATGAAGGTGCAACATGTGTTGAATATGCAAGCATTAGCTTTCAATGGAGAATGACAAAATCATGATTTTGAGCATTTGTTTTGATGTTAAGTTGAAAAGATTATAGCATGTGGTTTTAGGCAAGACAATTTGGTTTTATATCTTTGTTCAATTCTTTTACAAAAAAGATATTCAAACAAAGAATGTTTATATGACATGTTAGATTTCACTTTTGTGTGAGAAATTGGATAAAAAGGCATTGTGAGGTTTTGTATGTGTAAAACTAGGATTATGTTTTGATTTTGTGAGCTATGTGAATAAGTGGTGATGGTAGAATACATTGCAAGTTTAGAACATTCTTCCAAATAATTCCTTTCATTTGAACAATGCGTTTTTTTGTCTGATAAAATCCAAAAAGTTGGAAACAAGGAATTAGGAAGAGGGGTGGGATTTTGCCAAAATCAAATGCTAAGAACTTGATGCAAGTGTCTATTTTTTTGGAAGAAAATCTAACAAAATTGGTTGATCTTAGCTATGGAAGAGATTTCAAGATTTTGTTTAAGGCCATTGGTAGAAAAAAATTTACCATTAAATTCCTATGCTTGGAAAAATTCAATGGCCAAAATTAGAGTTTAACAATAAGAAGATGTTGGCTCTTCTATAAGTTTATTTAACAGTTTTGAGGATGGTGACAAAGTAACCAACAAATGGCACCGAACTTTCAAAGGGACCTTTCATTGTACTAAATCCAATGGCTCTAAAAAAAGTGGCAAGGTTCACTACAAAAACCCTAACACAAACCCAACCCCCTTTCCCATTCTCCTTCACACCCTTCTCAAAGCTCACTTTGAGAACCTACTCTCACCAATTTATTGGGCATTTGAAGGTCCAATAAGGAGAAGCAACAATGGCCCCTTGCCTATTTTCTCTCATATTGTGGTGCTCATTTCTTGTGCCCATTTTTTGATAAAGGGGAGTAAGTTTGGAGCTTGGAAGACCTTTCTTCAAGTTTTTGAAGTTGCAACTCCTCCATCCAAGGTTCAAGGGAGCTCCATCCGAAGCACCTATTTAGATAAGTATTAGGTTGCTCGATTATAACAATAGTAATCCAAGTTGGGTTTGCAAAGATTGTGACATTTAGTTCTTAAATCAACCTCCCTCCATTCATTTGTCAAAGGAGTTTCAAAAGGACATGAAACTCCCCAAGTTCACCCTCATAGGAACAAATTAAAGGCATTCTTAAGAAGTGCCTCTTTCCTCTTTCCATCCTTTTATTTTACCTATTTCCAATTGCTTAGAGGTGGAAGGAAATGGGGGGAGGGAATGTTTTGGGGAGAATCGAAAAGGGGAAGAAAAATAGTTTTGTTTTGGCCTTAAAAAACAATAGAAGGTAGAATAGAAAGACCTTGTTACATGCCGGTGGTGATGATGAGTCAAAGTTTTTAACTATTGTTACGAAAATGGGAAAAGGGAGAGGGGACTTGGGGTTGTTAAGTGCACGTGGTAAAAAAGTTACTAGATTTGCCACTTTGAGGATGGAGGAAATGCAAAACAAAAACGCCATCCCATACTTCGAAAAGACAAGGATTCATGCATTCCCTAGTTGTAAGCTCTGACAACATATGCACGATCTTGAAATTGTGTTGTAAAAGTTTGAAGAAGAGTTTTGCCAAGGTTTTACATATCTAAGGGAAAGAGAATCAAAGACAACTACATCGAGAACTAGAAATCAAGGACATGTATGGTGATGTAAAAGAATGTATGGTTGCAAGCAAGAGGTCAATTCCATATTTTATAGGAAAGTATTGAAAAATCCCATGTGCTAATTATTGTTTAATTTGAAAAGAAAATAAATATCTTTAGATTTGCTCTCTATTGAAGAATTGTTGTTTGGCATTTTAATAACTTTGGTAACTTGTAACTATAATATTTCTTTTGTATTTATTGACCACATTTGGTTTGTGTGTATTCAACCTGGTCATTACACCCCTCTTGTATCAACCACATTTGTTGTGTGCATGTAGAAAGGCACATTTTATAATGAACTTAAATGAGTTGATGCCCCATGCTCATAAATGCATTGTGGACATGCTTGATGACATTCATATTTATGTCCATCATCATGTTTTTGAAATGGTTACAAAACAATTGCAAGAATTCCATAATCAAAATACTTATGAAAAGGCCTTGTAATTGTTCGTGGGTTCTAGATACATCATTTGCAATGATGCACTTGCTCCGTTGCAAGTAGTTCTTATGTTAAAATGTGCAAAGCTACCTTAAGGATGATAGTTCATTAATAGAGCCCTTTTTGGCACCCTAAGACCACAAAAGGAAGGACATGGGTTTTGAAACCCACTAGTGTGTAAGTGAAATTCCTACCTACAAAATACAAAAGTGGCCTTGTCTTGTAAATTACCTACTATGGAGTTAAATTCCCAGGTAGCACTGGAAAATGAGCAGGTAGTTTAGGAAATGTTTAGGTAGTTTAGAGTTTGGGCTATTTAAAACAAATTGATGGGCCCACCCTTTAAAAAATGGCCTTTCATGAATTTCTTTTGTTTATAGATTATAAAGGTCCAACCATTTTATTAAGAGCTGCACATGCCCCTTTAAACCACTATTTTATTCTTAAAATCTTCTTGGAATCTTTTTAATACATCCTCAAAAAAATATTTAAAATCTTTAAAGTTTTAATAATACTATTATGTTAAGGTGTATATTAAAAAATATCCAAAAAATGTCATTAAAAAATATTTTCAAATTGTGTTTTCAATGTCAAAACTACTTTAAGTTGTTTTTGTGTAACTTTAAATAATGGTTATGAGAGGTCCCTATACGTATTTTTCATTCATTAGATTGATTCCAAATTTTTATGACATGTAGATAATGTATTCAGAATAACATTTTATAAAAAATTATTCTATTTATATGCACCCATAATTAGGTAGTGTAAGCCTTCTAGGTAGGTATCCTAAGTGACTTAGGTTTACTAAGTAGACCTATTAACCATGTAGGTAGCCTATTAACCTAGGTTTACTATAAGTACGTAACCTAGACGCACTAAGTACAAAATAACATAGACCACTTAAGCCTAATAGGTAGGTAGCCTATTTTATTAACTAGGTAAACAATCTAGACCACTTAGGCCTACTAAGTAGCTAACTTAACCTAGGCTATCGAGGTTTATGTGGTATTTACATACATAGTGTAGGTCACCTAAACCTATTAAGTATGTAGTTTAACTTAGGCCACCTTAACCTATAAGCTAATAGGTTGCCTAGGCTAACTCAAGCTACTTAAGCCATCTAGGCCTACTAGGTAGGTATGTAGATTACCTTGGTTAGACCACCTAGCCTAACTTATTAATTAGGTAGTGTAAGTTTAGATGTATCTAATAGGCTAGGTTATCTACCTAATATGTTTAGGCTAGGTCTATTAATAGGTTAGTAGGTACTCACATAACTTACTAAATAACATCTAAGGCATAGGTAGCTTATTAAGTAGGTATAAAAATAATCCTAGTAGGTACCTATAAGGCTTAATACATTATAACCTACATGTTACCTAAGTACATGCATTTATTAATAAATATTTCCTACCTATTTAGGCCAACCTACCTATAACCTACCTATTTATGTAAATAATACATAAAAAAACTCAAGTTCATTTAGTGCAATATGTTGAAAAAAATTCATGGAAATTGATTATAATATGTTGGTCCAAAATCATGTTCATTACAATTATAATGTCCAAAAATATCACCTTGTGGGGTGGTGGTGTAATGGTTAAAAATTTGACTCTTCAATGTGGAGGTGAGGAATTCAAGCCCCCACACTTGCAACCTAAGCTACCTTGGCTATTTATGTGACTTAATTAAATAACTTAGGTTACAAAGCCTACCACCACTATAATTCATGGTTTTTAAAAAGGTTCAAATTGACTAACTTGTGATTTTGATTGATGGACATGTACATTTTAACTAAAGGCTGAGGGCTTGAATGACACATGTATTTGTTGATTGATCAATTTGATTATAATGGTTCATTTGACTAGATACACAAAATCAAGTTATATAACCTTAGTCAAAATGGCAAATGGTCTTTAATCAAATTGAACATTTAATCAAAATGGCTAATGATCTTTAATATAAATGACCAATGGTCTTTAGTCAAGTTGAATATTTAATCAATATGGCCAATGATTTCTAATCAAATACAATATGGTTTATTACTTTATTAATTTATCTTTTACCTATTCATCCCCCTATTTATTTAGTTAGCTACTTACCTACCTATTACCCACCCCCCCACCCACCTACCTTTTATTTACCTACTTACTTACTTACCCACCTGTTAACATATTATTTATTTCCCTATCCACCCACTTACCTATTTAATTTTAACCACTAGGTATAATTATTATGTTTAGCCATTAAATTTAGCCAATTTTTTTACCATTAAGTTTACTTTAAATTTAGTCATTAAGTTTAGCCTAAATTTAGACACTATGTTTAGCCAAAGTTTAATCATTATGTTTAGCCATTAGATTTTGCCATAAGGCTTAGCTTAAGTTTAGCCATGAAATATATTTAACCATTAAGTCTATCAACTAAATTTAGCCATTATGTTTAGCGATGAAATTTAGCCATTAGGTTTATCAACTAGGTTCAACCACTATGTTTAACCATTATATTTAATCAACATTTAGCCATTAGTTTAAGTCATTGAGTTTAACCATTAATTTAAGTGGATGAGTTTAATCATTAGGTTTAGCCATTAATTTAAGTCATTGAATTCAGCCACTAAATTTAATCATTAGTTTAAATCTTTGGATTTAATCATTAAGTTTAGCCATTAGTTTAAATTGTTGAGTTTAATCATGAGGTTTAACCATTATTTTAAATCATTGAGTTTAGCCATTAGTTGTCACCTAGGTTTAATCATTGTACTTAATGATATGAAATAAACATGTGAAATTAAAAACTTGATAAAAGTTGATCAACTTTGATGGTGTAGTCCATTGGTAAGCACTTGGTTTACATTATGAAGGTTTTGGGTTTAATTCATTATACTTATAACTTAAATGTATGTTTAGAAGGCTAAGGTAGGTAGGTTAGATTAAGGTAGTTTGGTGAGGTTAGGTTAAGTAGGCTAGGGTGATAAACATTATTACATATGTTTTGTAACATGTTAGATTATTGCACATCATCAGTTTGCTTCATTTGTTATGTTAATATTATTGTGTTGGTATATTTGTTCCATTTAACTTTCTCATGGTTGGGGGTTTAAATTATTTAAGTTAAAAGAGTAAATTAACTTGG
>Ga0116231_10002401_pt1 | contig 39205 bp, 36 predicted proteins | sample S1TSphgellanicum_2_FD_89695 | JGI IMG/M metagenome (GOLD analysis project Ga0116231, IMG submission 89695) | Host-associated microbial communities from peat moss isolated from Minnesota, USA - S1T2_Fd - Sphagnum magellanicum MG | ecosystem: Host-associated > Plants > Peat moss > Unclassified...
TAACTCACAACACTTTGAGGGGTAGAGGGGCGTGTTGGAGCTCCGGGATGGGACTAGGAAGAGTTGACAAGCTTCACTCATTCACACGGGCCTGCACACAACCCACACAAAGTGGTTAGTGCATAGTTACAGCACACTTAGTGCTGGGACCAACCACGGGCAACACGGACACACAAGACTCACCACGGCCCAGACTTGGGGGAAGCCACCACCTTCCCCCTTATAGTATTCTCTGTTGCTGGCCACAGAGCCTACATCCAAATGGCTCTTTTTCCCGGGACTCCCGAGTTGGAGTCCCGAAACTGTCCCAGGTTGGAATCTTGGGACTTTGGGAGCTCATATCTCCCGACAGCAGAATCCAATCAAGACGCAGTCTAAAACAAAGTTGTAGCTCTCATCAAAAGCTTTTCAACGCCGTGTCGCATTCTCAAATCAGACATCGGGAAGAGGTCGATTCCCGACGTTTAGTGGCCAGGAATCTAATTATCGCCCTTCTTTTGGCCATAACTTACGTTTCAGATGTCCAAATGAGCAATGCGAGCCCACTTTAGGCATCTATGTTTCAAGAGCTTTCCAATGATATAAAGAACGCTGAAAGCCATTGAGTTTTGACCCCTCAAATCACTTTCTGAAGTTTCGGAAATCCACCGGGACTCCATTTCCCAAAGTGGGAGTTGCCTTGGGAGTGTGAGTGTTCACTCCCTCACACTCCCTCACACTCCCTCACACTTTCTTACACTCCCGGGAGTATGTGATGTGACTCCCCGGCTTCCTCTTGGCCCGCACCCTTGCAATGTTTTTGCCTTGACTCCCGGGCTTCCTTCCTCTTGGCCTGCATCCTTACAACCCCTTGGCCTTGGTCGCGAGCCCAAAGCTAGGGTTGCGACAAATTATATGTAGACAATAGAAAGGTGAAAAATCATTTATGCAAACAAGAACATAGATTTCCATAACTATGTAATAAACATACATAATTTTGGTCTTAAACCCGCTTGTGATTTACAAAACCTTGCAAATTAACCAAGTAATAAGCTTTCCCTAGAGGGAGGAAAAATTTGTCACAATTGTTTGACATGGGGACATGGAAACCGATTTCAACACTAAGGTACTTGATTTCTTGCCCTCCTAAGACCCATTTTAGGAAGGTTTTTGCTTCATGTTGGAGCGTGTTTTGTTTAAGGCCCAAATTGCAACTATTTTTTGTAATTTATCCACACACCAACTATCTTGCAAAATGATTGAAGAGCAAATTTGGTCTTCTCAAAGTTTCCATTGTTCCCCATTAGATATAGGGATGATGTCATCTATGAAAAATTGATCCCTAATACTCATATCTCCTAGAAGCTGGAACTTTTATATTCCATATTTTGGGTTATCTAAGATGTAGCCAAGGACATCTATTGCAAGGATAAATAAGTAAGAAGAAAGTTGGCATCCTTGCCTTATGAAACAAGCTAATTGAAATGTGTCACTCATCACACCTCTCCTTAATTGATGATGTTGCTCCTTTGTAGAGTGTGGAGACCCATCGATTTCCCATGTAATCTAGGAGGGTTCAAATCCCAAATATTTAAGCGTTAAAAAACAAGAATCATTAATAGGAAAGGAATTTTACTATAGTAGTAACCTATAATCAACTTTCACATTAACAAAACAAATAATTAATTCATTTTTGTAAATTTGAATTTATATTTTCATCATCTACTATTTTATCATTATCATCATATGAAGAGTGGACTTATTCAGATGTAGCCTACCATAATTATGATGGTTTTCGACACCTCAACTTCATATTGTCACAAAAATTCATTTCATTATCTTAAGAATTATTTAATGACAAAACTAACCCTAACTTAAGGTAGTCCCCCAGTGGACCTGCTTTCTTAGGTACTTGTACTGAAATTCGGCCTTTGGGAAATGTTCAACCAAAGATTGAAAATTGGTCAAGGACTTGGAAGCCACGACTAGAGCGAACTAGTAGCCGCTAATGCACTAGTTGAGGATGAAGCTATTCAAGCCATTTTGGGGATGAACCAAAAACACATCCTCCCTTGCCCAAGGTTTTTGGTTTTTTCAAACTCTTTTCCACCCTAAAAGTTTTCCCTCCTACTTACCTCCCTCCTACCTACCTACCTCCCTTCCTTTTACTTACCTACCCCCTCCTATTCACCTCACCTCACTTTATGCTCACTCCATCGTTAAAGCTCTAAATAGCTTGAAGCGGGAGGGCAAAAAAGGCAAAGTAAAACTAGGAGCCAAAAGCGGGAGGGCAAAAATGGTAGTTAGAAGCAGGACAGCAAAAGTGGCAACCAAAAATGGGAAGGCTGAAAGCATAAATGGCAACCAGGACAACACACTTGAAGTGGGAGCTAGAAGTGAGAAGGCAGAATAGGACCTTGAAGGTAAGCTCCCTCCCTTCTCTTCATTTTTTTGCACTTATTTTCTTGCGTGTTGTTATAGCAAAGAAGGTGACGATAACTTAGTGTTGTCGCCTTCTTCTCTATGTTTGAAAAGAAGAAGACGACCACAATGCGCCATCGTTTTTTTTTATGGTTTTGTTTCAAAGAAGAAGAAGGCGATGGTAGCCTTTTTCTTTGTGTTTGAAAAAAAAAAGACGATAGCATTGTGCCATCGTGTTTTCCTCTGGTTCTATTGCAACGAAAAAGGTGATGGCAGATATTGCCGTCACCTTTTTTTTGTGTTTGAGAAGAAGAAGACAACGACAATGCATCGTCTTCTTTGTGGTTCTATTGCACTGAAGAAGGCGACGGTAACAAACTATTATCGCCTTTTTCATTGTGTTTGAAAAAAAGATAACAATGGCAATGCATGGTCGTTTTTTTCTATGGTTCTGTTGTAGAGAAAAAGGCAACAATAGTAGCTGCCATCGACTTCTTTTGTGGTGGTGTTACATAAAAGAAGAAGATGACAACATTACGTTATCATCTTCTTTTATGGTTCTGTTGTAGTGAAGAAGGCAATAGCAACTACCATCGTCACCTTTGTCTTTATGTTTGAGAAGAAGAAGATGATGACAATGTGTCGTTGTTTTCTTATGTGGTTTTGTTGCAATGAAGAAGGCAACGGTAATTGTTGTCGTCGCCTTCTTCTTTGTGTTTAAGAAGAAAAAGGCGACAACAATAGTTATTATCGCCTTCTTCTATGGTGTTGTTGTAGAGAAGAAAGGGATAGCAACAACTACCATTGCCTTCTTCTATGGTGGTGTTGTGGAGAAAAAGAAGACGACATGGAAGAAGGTGACGGTAACAATGTCGTCACCTTTTTTTATGGTGGTGGTGCTATGACAAAGGCGATGGCAACAGGTTGTTATTGTTTTTCTTTCTTTCTTTTTTTTCCTTCTTTTCTAATCCTTTTGGTCTAGTTCATTAGAATTGACAATTAACAATGAAATGGTGGTTTTTTTTAATGTCGAAGGTTATAATGCCTAAAGGAAGGAGACTGAAGAAAGGTGGTGGTGATTTGGAAGGTAAAAAACAAAATGTTGCTTCATTAGAATAGACAATTAGGAAGCAAAATGTTGATCTATTACAACCAAGATTTGGGGAGCCAAATGTTACTCTATCAAAATTGAAACTCAGTGAATCAAGCAATCTATGTGGCTGAGAATTGACAATGGCGACATTTTGCAATTCAAATGATGAAATCACTCCTAATACAAATTGGGAATTTCGATCGAAAAATGGTGGGTTATATTATTTTAGAATTTACAAACATTAGATTAAATGTAAATAAAAGAAATTGTACAAGTTTTTTTAAAGTTTAATTATATCCGCACCTTCCATCCAATGATGGAAGGTGCGAGATTTTTTTTGTCAAAAATTTTTTATTGCAATACTTGAAAGCAATTAAAGTTTACAAGAGTTATGTGTGATTGTGTGATTCTATGTTTTATAATACTTGCATTCTATTTTTTAAACTTTTTATGTGTATTTTTTTGGAATTAGGATTTTTTTATAATAAAATAATGATTTTTTAAAAACAATTCTTAGTTTAGGTCTGGAACTTGAAACTGACTAGGCCTTTCAACCACTAGCACCTCCTTATCCACCTAATATGGCTCGAAAGGACAAAAAATGGACGAAGGTTGGGTCGAAATGGAAATGTAAAATTGGCACTTGCATTGTCACATATTGCGCCAAATGGTTATTAACAAAGCATTTGAAGGAGGTTCATGGCTTAGTGGCAAAAAAGGCCAAACTTGGGAGGCCTTCAACTTCTTAAGGAGGTCCTCAACATCAAGACCATGCTGAAATGAATGCTCGCATTTTGGAAATGCGAAGGTAGAATGATCAAAAGGTTGATAGTTGTGTTTGCACCAAAACCTAGCACGAATGGGATAAGCTGGTAATTGTTGTAAAACAATGTCACCATTACCAAAACCAACTTTGGTCAAATTAATTTCAAAATAACTATTACAGGTGTTGGGTTTTAATGTTTAAGGTGTGAGGAGTGTGCCTTGAAATGTAACACCACAAATGGAAAAATATGAAAATTTATAAGAAATGATTCGATCCAGTCGTTCTACATATGCACGACAATTAAAAATGGCATGTGATGTCAAAAATTAAGATCGAGAATCCATTAAAGCAAATTAGACACAAAAGTTAACAGATGTATTAGATTTCCATGAATCTATAATGATTCATGGAAGGTAAGAAATAGTAATAATCAATGTTTATTATTTTTTTATAATTTTATTTCATCCAAGGTGTGTTAAGGTTTAATTTGGTGGTTTTTAAGTGTTTATAAGGTTCAGGAGACAATAAATGAAAAGTTTGTTGTAAATGCATTTTTAGTTGAGATGTAACGTCGCCATTTATACATTGTTCATCATGCAACAAAGGTTGTAAATGTAACAATTGTTTACCAAGCTAAACACGAAATTGTAAACAATGAAATGATTTAGGGTTTCCACCTATATAATTAGCTAAGTTTTTTCAACCCTTTGATATTTTAGACTACCTAATTTTTTAACTTTGGTCTTTAATAAATAACATTTTTTTTCATTGGGCTCTTTAACATTTTTTTATCCACCCATATTTATACATCTTTTATCAATATAATATTTTCGTTTAATCACATTTATTTGATTAATATATGGTTAATTATATATGTCTTCTTTTTCATAATATTCTTAGTATTTTAGATGTAGGAATCAAAACTTAAATAGGCCCATATGAATAGATTACATTAATTTAAGGTTTACAAAAATCAAAATGAGCATTGTGTAATACCTACATCCTTTCTATTATAATTTCCATAAGGCCATTTCAAATATACAATACCCGCATATAAGTCTCATAATAGTTGATGGTTTTTTTTACATCTATTGCAATACTTACATATAAGTTTCGTAATAGTTGCTAGTTTTTTGCATCCATTGTAATACCCGCATATAGGTCTCATACTAGTTGCTAATTTTTTGCATCCATTGCAATACTCGCATATAAGTCTCGTAATCGTTACTAGTTTTTTGCATTCATTACAATACCCGCATATAAATCTCATAATAATTTTATTTTATTTTTTACATTCATTGTATTATCCACATATAGGTCTTCTAATAGTTGCTAATTTTTAGCATCTTTTGCAATACTTACCATATAGGTTTCCATAGTAATATTTATGAAATTCATATGAAATAATAATTTAATATACATATTAACAAATAATGTCATAATTAAGGAATTATTAAAAAATTATTTCAGATAATGTAAATGATTGATTATCATATTTAAACAATCATTTATTTCTTAATATTGATTAATTATTTATTTGGTTGAACCTTAATTATTCAAATAATTAAAATTTAGACCTAAAATTCAAATCTATAATTTGAAATTTAATTTATTATCTTAATTAGATTTTTTATGTTACTAAGTTATTCAAATCATTATTTTAAATAATTACTCATGATAATTAATTATCATAAAATTAATTTAGGTATATAAAAAGACATATTTTAAGTATTCAAACCACTTATTTCGAAGTGACCTTACATGTGAGTATTGCATTTAAGGTTGAACCTTCATCTAAGGTTGTCTAAATCACATATGGATTATTTCAAAATAAACTTGCATGCAAATATTGCATATAAGCTTTGGTTTTTCATTGAAAGGTCATCCAAACTACATATTGATTATTTCGAAATGACCCTACGTGTGGGTATTATGTTTAAGGTTGGGTATACATCTCAAGTAACTTAAATCACCGATGGGTTATATTGAAATGAATTTGAATATGGGTATTACATTTAGGGTTAGGTATTCATATAATTTTGCAATACTTGCACATGTACTTATTTTCACCAACTAGAAATTTGGCCTTAATTTTTTGAATAATTAAATAAAATTTGTAACAAAACACAAAAGAAGGTAATATTAAGTTCTTTCGGTTTTTTTAAAAATAAAATAAAATGACATTGCATTATTTTACATATGTTTAAGCCCTAAAAATTCTACCCAAAATGCACCTTAGATTTATTTTAATTATTATAGACTTGTAAAAAAAATGTTAATTAATTTATATGTCCCAAACTTTAAACCTAAACCATAATTCTAACAATAAGTAGTAAATTGTACATTAAACCCTAACCCCTTATATCATCAATGTGACCAATTTTGCATTATGCTAATTTTTATATATGTTAAATCATATTATAAAATGAATAAATAATTTTTAAAACATGAATTTCATGATGTATTGGTGGGGAATCAAATATTTTTAAAATATTTTTATGTTTCATAGTTAATGAATTATCATAATATGATATGGGTATTACATTTAAACAATATGGAAATATTGAACTTTAACAATTATGGAACACATGGAAACAAAGGAGATTCATAATTATGTTATAAGTCTAAACAAGTGATAAGATGAAAAACTAATACAATAAGCAAAGTCTAGAGTATAAACCTTAAGCCTTGATATATATGAACCAAATTCTTAAACATTAAATCAAAAGGCATAACCTTAAAAATTCAAATGATATTTTGCCATAAGCCTTATTATAACCTTAATTATACAAACTCTAACAAAAAAAAGTCCTAATGATATATGCCCTAAACCCAAAAAACTATGCAAAATATATAAATTATATAATGCAAAACAAAAAAAAAAAATTTAAACATAGGAGAAAATTTAGAAACCAAATTTTAAAACTTTTAAACTACAAAGATTTATTGATCGAGAAAAAAACCTTAATTTTAAAATAAAATCAAATAAATTTTATAAAAACCAAAAATATATATATGTCTTTTACCTTTGTGTGATCTTTCCAAACAATTTTTTTCCACACTCTTTGAAAAAGATATAAAATGAAATTGTATTACTTCACATATGTTTAAACCCTAAAATTTCCCCTTAAATTTAGCCTAATTTAAGTTAATTACTATAGATTTGTGAAAAACTTGTTAATTAATTCATGTGTCCCAACCTTAAACCTAAACCATAATCCAATAGTACATATTTATAATAATTACATGAAAAGATGTATTATAATGTCCATTCCATAAATAAATTAGATAAACAACATTTAATAAAATATGCATTAACTAGACCAAAATGACTACAATTATGAAATTATTTCCACTATAAATTATTTGTAATAATTACATATGGGGACTTATGTTCATCATCCATGAACTAGGGCGAACTTTAATAAATTGATAGGTAAGATTAAGGGTTGGGAAAAATGAATAGGTAATTAGTTAAGTATTTGGCTATGTAAAAAACATAGGTATGTAGGTGAACATAGTGATAGGTAAGAAGATGGGTGCATAGGTAAATAAATAAGTATATAAGTAAGTAGTTGAATTAATAAGCAGGTTAATAAGTAGAAAGGAAATTTCAATGCACAAAACGGCCAACTAGTGCATTGGTGGCTGCTGGTTCACTCTGGCCAGAAGCCACGAAGCAACCACCAAGATCAAACAACTAACCTTACAAGAGAGCCACTTTCACTTTACATATCACTTCACTGTTTTGGTGTTTTTTCCATTCACAACAGTAAAATGACCTATGTGCTGTATTTGGGATGAAATATAGGAATTAAATGGAGAGTCAAACTTAGCTTGAGTTCGAAAATTTACTAAGGATACAGTGCCCTCCAAGAGAGCATGTACAAGGAAATCACTGTTTTTTTATTTGCCAACCATTAACAATTAGCCCAGGTTGTGGATATTGAAATACCTAGTGTTACTTTACATATATTGTCCACCTTTTGGTAGGCAAGGGTGTTGTGTTTAGATTCATTATAGAGTATAGTAGCTTTAGAAAGGTCTAAGTTTTTTTTTAAAAATTTTTTTGGAGGGTGGGGGGAGAAAGAGAGGAGTCAATTCTACTGGGGACCCTTTCTTCTAAATGATAATTAATCTATCATGCAATCTTTTGAATGTTTTTTGCAAAATTAGACCTGTCTTCTGAGAATTTTATCCTCTTTTGGCAAGTTTGCTTGAGGGAGCAGTATATAAGGACTTTACTTTTAATCTTAAATTTGTGTAGTCTCAGACTTTGAAAACGAGAGGCAAGGTCAGAGAGAAAGCAAATACTTGCTAATTTTAAGATGTCCTAAAGTTTTGAGACTTTTATTTTTGTTTTGGGTGATTGGCCAATGTCTACAGCATGAAATAGAAGAAAAAACTTGGAAAATTCAATGCACCCACATCCATTTAATAGAAGAGGTGAATAAGTATCCCAGTTCTTAAGAAGGAGCATTAGACCCAGGTGGAAAATGACGACGAACAAATTTGGAAAGAAAAATTTCATGCCAGCTAATGGGAAGGCTCAGCATGCACTCATGAACAGTCCAGTTTTTTTCTTTTTGAGAGGGGGAGAAGAGAGAGGGATTTTTTGTTTTCCTCCTTGTTCCCAATGTGTTCCCATCAAGTTCTCAAAGTGTTCCCAAATATGCTCCCCAGTATGTTCACAATAGCACCTCAGCTTTATCATGTCTGGTTTTGCTCAAAGTTCAACACCCATGTATATAAACTGAAAAGGCAAAGTCTAGGGAGCACATTTGTTTCTTGCAATTGGGGGTCAAAAGAGGTGCTTCTATTGGGGCATGCCCAATGTTCCAAAAAAATTGCTGATGGGCCAATCAATATGGCTCCTTTAAAATAAATTAAAAAGTTGTGAGTGCACCCATGAACTAATTAATATGAATCCCAACTGGAAAATAAGTACCCCTAGTTTATAATGGGGGTATTAGTCTAGGTTGAAAATGGTGACCAACAGTTTTGGAATGAGAAAATTGATGCAGCCAATGGGAAGGCTCAGCATGCACTCATGATGGGCCCTGTTTTTTCCTTTTGAGGGTATAGGTATCCCAATTCTTAAGAAGGGGTATTTAGCTGAGGCGAAAAATGGTGGCAAACAGTTTTGGAAACAAAAGTTGCATGCAGCCAATGAAAGGCTCGGCGGTGTGCCCTAATAAGGGTCCGGATTTTTTCTTTTTGGGGGAGGAGGGTGGGTTGGGGGAGGATTTTTTTCTTTTTTCTTTTTTGGGGGCATTGCCATGCCATTAGCCCGGGCCAAAAATGGTGACAAACAGTTTTGGAAATAAAAGTTCCATGCAGCCAATGAAAGGCTCAGATTGGACTCATGAGTGGTCCAGTTTTTTTCTTTTTGGGAAGGAGGAGGGGAGGAATTTTTACTTTTTTCCCCTTGTTCCCATCATGTTCCCCAATTTCCCAAGTTGTTCCCCCAAAACGTTCCCAATAGCACCTCAGCTTTATCCCATATGGTTTGCCCAATGTTCAACTCTCATTTATATAAAGTGAAAAAGGTGGATCATAGGGAGCACATTTGTTTTTATTTTGCAATTGCCGGTCCAAAGAGGTGCATCTATTGGGGAATACCCAATGTTCCAAAAAAAATTGGTGATGGGCCAATCAATATGGGCCCTTCAAAAAAAAAAAGAAGTTGAGCACACCAATGAACTAATTAATATGAATCACAATAGGCAATAGGGGCTATGTGTATGAAGAACCTCTTATTAGGAGATCCACGAAAACTGAAATTTGGGTAGTGTGAAGCCACGAAGCCGCCACCCAGGAACCATCAAAGAATGAACGCTAACTTACCTGAAAAATGCCCACAAAGGCTGTGTGCCTTTGGCAGCTGAAGTGACGTTTTCCTGACCATGGGCGCAGGCCTATGCTTTGCTTCCTCACAAAAATGGGTCTCTTGTCTCTTCCAGAGCTACTGGCATCCAAGAAGCTTGTTTCTATACCACAAAACATATGAGCAGCTATAAAACGAAGAAGAGCAGCCAGGCATTTTGCACTGCCATCGTTTCCTCACTTTTCTTTTGCAGAGCATTGAGTTTCCATCCGAATGCACATTGGGTTCCACAGATTTTGGTGTTTGTCCCAGTTCTACACATAAAAGTCCCTGGTTTCACCATTCAATTTCACCTGTCAAAGTTTTCTTGGTTCCCAAATCCTTTTTGCTCAGCTCACATTCTGAAGAGAAATTTTTTTGCTCTATTTCTTTTTTAAAAGTCTTAGCGACTTCTGTTGCAAGAGCAAGATAGTCAGTTCCAGGAATCAAAGAATTCCACTGCAAACACTTCTGTTTCAATTTCAGTTTCACTTACTTGGGTACTTCGGATTTTGTCTTCGGGTTTATTGATTTTATAACTATAATTTCCTTCCCTCATTTGCTTTTCCATTGATTTCTTTTTGCCTGGGTTTTGCTTTGCAGACACATTTCAGAATCAGAGAGAATATTAGAGCTGGGAAGTTGTTTTGGAGTAGAGTGAAAGTTGAAAGTATCAAAGTAATCATCATAGTCGACATTCATGAATTCAATGGATATTTATTTCGGTGACCACCAGGTATGGTCCACACTGTCTATGTCTCTACTCACAGTGCTGATGTTGTGGGTTGCTTACATTGTTGTGGGGATGGTGGATAAGTTTGTGATTACTCTCCAGGAGAATCATGAATAGGCAGGGCGTGAAAGGACCCTCTTCTCATTTGCTCCTGGGAAACTTGCCTTAAATTACTATGCTTGAGGAGGCAGAAACAAAGAAGGCATGAAGACCGGTGACTACAACATTGTTCTCATGTTCTTCCTTTTCATGTGCAGAATTGCCAAACTTATGGTGTGTTTTTCTTTAAGCTCCAAATTCTCATCTCTCTCAATTATTTGACGCATTTTCATTTTCTCCTTATCTTGCAATTATGACTAAGGATTAGAGTACTCATGATTTGCCAAAATTACAGCCTTTTCTTATGATGAGGTTTCAACTATCGATAAGGGTTCTTGGATATGTCTCCATGCATATGTGGTTGATGGGTAGATCATAATATCAATTTTGATATATGTTGATCATATATAGATTACATATTGCTCATATGTTGGCCATATACAAATCGTATTAACAAAATTATTAACAATGTATTATATTAATTTACTATATTGTAAAATATGGTGAATTCATTAGTGGTGAATTTAGTGGGTGAATTCACATTGTCAATTTTTTAATTATTCATGTTGTTGTAGACTTTAATGGCAATTGTGATAAAACATTTGGATGAATTCTAAGAAGATTATGAACTTGTAATGAACATTTGAAATGACAACATTATCTCTATGATACAAAAAAAAAATGAAAAATATGAATTCAAATAATATGTCAAATTAAAATTTAAAAATAAAACATCATCAAATGAAAAATTTATTAATGAAGTGCATTGAAACTTTCCTAATATATATTTTTTTATTTTTAAGAGTTTTAAATGACATCATTGTCGTAAATTTTATTTTTGAAAGTCCATTTCACATTTTAAAATTTAATCTTTTGCATGGATTTTTTTATCAATCATATCTTTAAGGATATTCAAAAGGTTGGCTTACTAATATTTATGATTAAAAGCATAGAGGATAATTATAGGATTTATGGTTTGATAATTGCTAAAACTGCAAAACAATTCGCCAATGCTAGATTATGGACTCTCAAATGTCATTTTTGAGCCACCTACCTAGCCATGCTTTCACCCATCATTGATATTGTGGAACATTGTACGGATCTAATTGTGGCAAGTTTCCATTTTTGCGAACCCCAAACATATTCTCAACGGTTCAAATTCTAAAGATGATGGTTTTGCAAATGATCTTGATGAAGGGGTCATTGACATAGGTGGTATTGAACCCATTGATGAAAATCTTCCCCTTACAAATGATGGTAGTGCATGTGTTGAACAGAGTTGTCAAAACCAAAATGACATGCACATTTTGCATCAAGAGTCACATTGACATCTGTCTTGACACATCTATCACCTCCATTAGGACAGACGCAAGAAAATCCTTGTTCACCTTCAAGTTGCCCTTGTTACAATTAGTGACCAAAAACATATTTCAATTGCCAATCCTATGACGACCAAAAATATTCAATCACCAATCCTACAATGACTGAAAATATTCAGTCACCAATCTTGTAACAACCAAAAAATTTCGATCACAATGACACACCCAAAAGATGGCAATTAAAATTTTAAGGTCGCCATCTTTTGGGTGTGTCATTATGGCCTTGCCATTTACATTAAGGAATATCTTAAAGTAAAAAAAAATTATGGAAATTTTAATATTTCACCATGCAAAAATATAATCTTAAAAAAAAACCCTCTAATAAAAACCAAACTCCTTTAAGATATCACAACTCTATCACTAATCCCAAGTTTCAACATAATCCAAATATCATCTTTCAAAAATCCTCATTTAAAAAAATACCTACTAAATTGGGGGCCAAAATTCATTAAAATACTATACTTTGTAATGAATCTAAACACAATATCCTTGCCTTGGTAAGCAATGCCCCCAAAAAAAAACCCCAAGACAAAATCTACAAAGTGAACATTGATTATCTACCCTTATAAAGTTTGCATTAAAAAATGTTGTTTTAAATAAATTTTTTTTTTTTTTTTTCATTATTTGATGTCTACCAATTGTATGAGAACATTTATTGGAACAAATTATCAATGATAAGTCCAATCTTCCATAATTCAAAAATATAAAAAATAGATGGGCAGTACTTGTGTAAAATTGTAAATGATCAATGTATCTTATGTTTAAAAGAAACCCATCATCATTATAAAACATAAATCCGAACACAAATTTCAAATGTGTAGAGAGGATGGATTCACAAATCTCAAATTTGATTACTCATGACAACATGATTCACTTACAAAATTGGGTTTTATAAAATTTGCAAGTTCAAAACATGATATTTTTTAAAAATCATGCAAATTACACCATACTAGTGTGAACCCTGTGCATAATGCACATGTGTGTTATTTTTCTTTTCTTTTCTTTTCATTGTCCGTTTCTTTTCACTGTCCGTGGCCACTGTCCGTCCGGAGTCACTGTCACAGACTAAGTACATGCGTGTTATTTTTCTTTTCTTTTCACTGTCCGTGGCCATTGTCCGTTCGGAATCACTGTCACAGACTAAGTACAGGTGTGTTCTTTTCTTTTCTTTTCTTTTCACTGTCCGTTTCTTTTCAATGTCCGTGGCCACTGTCCGTTCGGAATCACTGTCACTAACTGACTGACAGATAGACAGACTCGCTGAATTAATATATTAGATTCCATATCTAACAACTATGAATTATCTATGGTTGCCTTTAATAACTCTCTTTAGGTGCAATCCATTGTTTGGAGGCCCCATCAATGTGCGCATGATGTGTCGAACAATTTTTTGTGCCTCTAGATTTGAGTCATACATGTTATTGATTAGTTTCCCAAATTACATCTTGGTTAAATTATGCACAAAATATTATGCATCCCAACATTGAAAAAAAAACAAGTATTTTCAACTGGTCTCTATAATTGAAATTTAGTCACAAGTGACATTTATGAATAAACTCTCATTAGTTGCCTTGGACAAATTGTATGCGACATTAATTACAAATAACGAGGGGTATTGGATGAAAGAAAATGTCAAGAAATATAAGTTCATCCTTTGATTCCATTGTATATGTATTGTCACATGCGATTAAAATGCAAGTATTTTGGTCACAATTGAGGGCAAATAATGTGTTGCCAAATGTTCTAATATTGAATAATTTATAATAATAATATTATTATTATTTTGAAATAATCTAAAATGTTCAATTCAAATGTTTGAATGATTTTATATTATGACATGTGGCCCAATGTAAATATGACACATGGCATTTTAAGTGAATTTAATACAAAATATTAATATTAGGTTGGTAGGTACATAAATAAGTGCCTACAAACTTAAACTACATACCTTCCTACCTATTTAGGTTAAAAGGTAGGTGGGCATGTCCTACCTTCCTAAGCTAAATACCTATTCATATAAAAAGATACTTAGGTAGGTAGGTACATAGGTTGACTTAGTTGGGTAGGTCAAACTAGGTACCTATTTAGCTAAATAGATAAGTAAGTTGGGAAGGTAAATAGTTTAAAATTATACATAACCTTTTTTTTGTTTTGGGTTAAGCCTTTCTATTGGCTCGTCCCATGTGCACAAATTTTTCAATCTGAAATTGAATGATCACACCCCTTATTTATATAATGTTCAAAATAGGAATGTAGAACAAATAAATGGGATAAGTTTTGAACCTGTAACTTCCTCACAAACTAAATTGCAACTCCAAAAAATTTCATGCATGTTTTTAGTTTTTCGATTTATAACAATTCAAGTACATGGCTCATTAGACAATTAGATTATCATTTAAATAATAATGATTAAATTTAGCATATATTTTAAATATAAATTATACACCACAAATATTAAGTATTCATTATAAAGTATTTAAATAAATACTAACTTCTTAATTTTACCTAACTAACTATTTAATTACACACAAGTTGTCAATACATAATTCATAGATAAATAAATAATTAAAGTATATAAAATATTTTATTAATTTTTTTATATATGGTCGAATTATGGACTATCTAATTAACATAAAAATAATTTAATTATTGTCATTAAAAAACTAACTATTTTTTTTAAATTCACATTATCAATAATGAACTAACAATTTTTATTCAAAATTGAATTCCTATATGATTTTTTTTAAAAATAATATATAATTAATTACATTAATTAATATATAATTACATTTATTATTTTAAAAACACTTATCATAAATAAGTAATTCCATAATTTTTTTAATTAAATTATTTTATAATAATTCCTGAATTTATATTAATTACAAAAATTATTTTCAATAGATTATAATTTTTCTAAAATTTTAATTCAGATTTAAATTATAAATTCAGAGTGTGAATAATTATGTTCAATTTAAAAATAATTATGCATAATTAATTCTTATCTGAAGTAATTATAATGAATTTGAAGTAATGTAACATTAATTACAATAATTCATTTTTTTTACTATAAGAATATCAAATATATAATGTAGAAATCTATGTTGTAAAAATAATTATTTATTGTAACTTATAATTAATAACTAAAATCATTTATAATTACTCATAAAAGTGATTGTGGATAGCACTAGTAGAAAAATAAATTAAAACTTGATCAATAATCTTCAAGATTTAAATATTAATTTTAGATTCCAAAAATATAATTCAGAATTCTAGTATCAAGTTTTAGATCGAATAAGTTTTTTGAATTTAAATAAAAAATTTCAGAATTGAAAAGTCAATTTTCAGATTCAGATAACTATATTTAAAACTATAAGGCCCATTTTTAGGCTCAATTTAAAAAAATCTGAATTAAAATATCAATTTTGAGAATCCAAAATGATAATTCGGAATTACAATTTCGAGTTTCAAATCAAATAATATTTTTTAGATTTAAATTTAAAAACTCGAAATTGAAATATTAATTCTTATAACGAAAATAATCATTTAGAATTCAAATATCAATTTTTATATCAAACAAGCTTTTCTAATTTTAATAAAAGATTTCAATTTTCAATTAAAGTTTTCAGAAATTGAAATAGAAAATTTGAGATTGAACTCTCAAATTTCAAATTCAAATAACTATTTCAAGAATTGAAATAATGATTTTCAGAATTGAAATATTATTTTTCAAAATCAAATAGTTTCTTTACAAATTCAAATAATTAAACAAATGATTACAATAACAAAAAATTAAATTTAAATAACAGTTTCAGATTCAGTTTTTTTTTAGTTTTATAATTTAAAAACGAATTCCAATAGCAATTTTCACAATTGAAACATAAATTTTAATGTTTAAATATAAATTTCATAATTCTAAATTATAATTTTAAAATCAAACATATTTTTTGAATAAAATTAATAATTTTAAGAATTCATATTTAAAAATTCAAATTAAAATATTGATTTAAAAATTCAAATTTAAATATTGATTTTTAAATTCAAATTAAAATATTGATTTTTAAATTCAAATTAAAATATTGATTTTTAAATTCGAATAAAATGTTTCAGAATTATAATAACAATTTTCAGATCCAAATATAATTTTCAGAATTGAAATAAGAATTTTCAGTATTGAAATATCAATTTTCAGATTTGAATAACAAATTTCAGAGTTCAAACATGGATTTTTAAATTCAAATAAAATGTTTCAGAATTGAAATAACAAATTTTTGAGTCAAATAATGATTTTTAATGAAACAAAAAAAATCAAAATGCAAATAAAAATTCAAATTCACATAACAATTTCTGAAATTGAAATATCAATTTTTAAAATTCAAATATATATACATATCAGATCTGAAATATCAATTTTCAAATGTGAATAATAAATTTCAGAGTTCAAATATTAGTTTTTAGATTCATTATATGAACAATATACGTACATAAACATAATTAATATACACACAAATATATATTTATGATATATGTAACATATCGTAAATATAATTTTAATACATACATAAAAATACACCCTTATGTCATCATAGAATATCGTTAAGATGTGACTAATTTGGTGACTTTTGCAACTAATGGGACATATCAATATATTCATGGATGAAAATAAACCTAAAAATCATCCAACTAATATGATGAAATTTTCAATAGTTGCATCATAGTTGTAAAAATGACCAAAATAGTTGAAATTTGATTTTATAGTTGTAAATACTCTCGAACTTAATCACAAACGACTACAAGTCGCATGTAGTTGTAAATGAAATGGTTACATTTTGGCTAATTTCTACTAATGCAATCATCACCCCATATGACATTTGCCAACTTGCCCACCAAATATGTTTCAAACTTCAAAGTTGTGGCATTTGGTTTCGCCATTCGTCAAGGGGAATTTGTAGTTCCCAACTTACTATAAACAAAAAACAATTTTGAGGCAACGCACCAGCACACATTTTTTATGATGGTGGCATATTGTTTCATTGCAAACCCATACAATGATGGCATCACTTCTTGCAGGCGCCCAAGTTCACCCCAATCACGTATGCTTATGTACACAACATCTAATTTGTCTAGTGGAAAATGCAACATAATGTGGTCCTTGGACAAGTCGTTGTGTGAAATTCCATAATGATGTAATGCATTCATAATGTTTATGAATGCCCATGCCAACTTCACACAATTTTGTTTAAAGGTGACAAGTTGTGTTCACCCTTCCATATCCGACCCCACTTGCCGCAATAAGATATGATTATCCATAATGGGGGAGTACTTCATGTTGTAATTCAACATTTTTGGAAATGTTCCCCCATTCCACCACAATATGTATACTTCCATGGTCTTTGCGTGGATGGCAAGGGATTTTATGACACTTGGATGTTTGCATGGGCATGCCAAGGCTTCCATTGATCGTTGCTTACATGTTTTTCACTTTTCATCCATTTTCAATGTCTTCCTTGCCAGCTCATTCATTTTTGGGATGTGATCGAATCTTTTGATGTGTGGGATAACTTGTTTTGAAGGTTTTGGTGAAATTGTTTGCCCGATGGTTGTCTACCCAATGGTTATTTGTTCCATTGTTCACTTGATGACATCATTGAAATCTTGTATGACAAAAAACCAAAAGTCTTTTTAAACCCTACTTGTTAAAAACAATTAAAGTCTTGAAAAGTCAAGGTTTAATGTGTTCCAGAATTTTCACAAAATGCAAAAAAGATTGCCCTTCACCAAGGACTTGATCATTTCAATTCATATAGGGTTCCATGCAATGGTTATATATGGGGCAACCAAGGACACAAAACCCAAATGAGAATAGAGATGCTCAAAAATGAATCAAGAGTTGCATTTTAAAAGTCATATATTTTCAAAAACCTCTTCCAAAATTCGTCACCATTGGACAACTGAAACAAATTTAGTTGCCATCTAAAATTCCTAAATGGCGACCAAAAATGTTAGCATATCCATTTGTGACAACAAAAATTCATAGCCAGTGTCTGATGGTGACCAAAAATACTAACATATCCATTTGTGATAACCAAAATTCGTAGCCATCGTCCAATGGCAATTGAATTTAATAGGTGTTGTCGAATGGTGACCAAATTCAGTCACTACACAATTGTGGCAACCGAAAAACTAATGGCAACCAAAAGGTTTTTAATCACCACACAACTGTGGCGACCGAAAACCTTTTGATCGCCACAATGTTTTTCCCCTCCCCCCCACCCCGCATTTTTTTCCCTTCTTCACTTTCCCACCCTGATGGTGACCGAAACCCTTTTAGTCAACATCTTGTGTAATCCCCTCATTAAAAAAAAGGTATGTCATAGTTTGGTCTTGCCACTTACGTTAAAAAATATTTTAAGGCAAAAGAAAAATTATGGAAACTCAATATTTCACTATGTAAAAATATAATCTTCAAAAAATCTTTTAAAAGAAACCAAAATCCTTCAAAATATTATAACTCTATACTTAATTTCAAGTTTCAACACAAGCCAAAATATCATCTTTCAAAAATCCTCATATAAAAATAGACCTATTACTTAAGGGCCAAAACCCATTAAGCTATTATACCCTATAATGAATCTCAACACAATATCCTTGCCTTGGTAGGCAAGGCCAAAAAAGGGCATATTGATGGGAACCCACTAGGAACTTTAATGGAACATGTTAGGAACAAATGGGAAAATGGAAAATAATCCTTCCTTATTAGGAATGAAATTTGACACATTTTTGTAACACATTTTTAATCAATGCTAAAAGAAAGGAACTATCATTATTGTAATAAAAAAAAGAATGAATAATTACAAAACAAAAAAATTTTAATTTACTCCAACCAAATCACTTGCAATATCTATCAAAAGATGAAACCCTGATAATACATTATCAAAATGGTATTTCCAATAGTTTATAGACAAATTTTCAAATGGCAAAGACGTTTGTTCTTTTTCTAATTTATGAATTCAATTGAAATTCAACAAATGTCATATTTTGTCAAAACAATCTTGTTTGTCATAATCATGGAACTCTGTCAGGTGTCTTCATACAACAAGTCATTAGGCAAATTGGAGACATCCAAAATGTAGACTCCTTTGAATGCACATGGAAGAAATTTGACATTTGTGCCATTGTGATCCCATACTATGAACACACACTCTCTATCCATTACATTTTAAGTTTTGACATATAATGTCAATGGTATGTCCTTGTACAATTTAAGTCTTCTAGTAATCAAAAAATATCCACATCATATTAGCCTTTTTCTTAGTCTTGGAAATATATCACATGTGCCCCTCATAGTCCCAAGTCACAATGGTGTGGTTGTCCCTTTTACAAGCTTGTTGGATTATCTTTGCTTCAATTCAATTACTTGACATATTTTGTTTTGTAAAAAAAAATGAAATCACAAAAATAACAAAAAAAATGCATGGAATCCCCCCCCCTTTCTTTAAAGTGTTGCATGCCAATTGTTCAAAACAACTGGAATCATACACATCGAAAAAAAAGGGAGGAAAAATGAAAATCCGAAGTTCCTTATATAGGTCAAATTAAAGGTACCCCCAAAACTAAGGGCACCTAGAGAATTTAGTGATTGAAAAAGTTCAATCACCATCCGACAACATTCCCATGTACCAACCAAACATGGTTGTCATACACCGTTAGATGGCGACCAATTTTTTTTAGTTGCCATCAAGTTGTGGGGATAATTATCGACCAAAAACATTCAGTCACCATTCCTCATGTCTAAAGGATCAAAAACTTTTAGTCACCAACTAAAGACTATTTAGTTGGTGACCAAAATTTTGGTCACCATGTGCTTAATGGTGATCGAACCTATTTTGGTTGCCTTCAGTCGCCCATTGACCCAATCATCTGGTGACAACCGAACCACTTTTCGGTCACTATCCAACAACTTTGAGTCCATGATGCCTATAGGTTGTTAAATGATGACTATAAATTTCAATTGCCAAGGAATGTGGGTTGTTGGATTGGGCCCAAGGTCTACATTGTGCATTCCATGGTGACCAAAAACAATTGAAACAGGCATGGGCCCTATCCTGGGGCTTTAGACATGTGTGGGTCCACTATAAGACCCACATTTTTGTCATTTCATGTATTTTCTTCCTTTCATGTGAGGACTTTGTTTGCTCTAAGCAATCAATGCCATCCACTTGGAAGAAAGTGGGAGTCCTTTGGAGGGCTTTTAAATTCATGACACAAATTGTGAAAACAATTGTGTTAGATTTCAAAGCTAAACCTCTTGGAGGACCCCCAAACCAATTCATTATACATTTTTAAAAAACTTAACTTTAATTTACCTGACCTTTAACCCTAATTTATCCTTAACCCTAATTAATGTTTAAATTACCTACTTATTAATGGATGGTGGGTACAATGGTAGTCAATGTGGATCAAAGGAGAATGGTGATTAGGGGCCATGGTGTGAAAGGAAGATAGCATGAAGCAAGTTCAAAACACTTGAAGACCCAACTATCATAGCAGATGTTGGATTGCAAAACCTTCCCTAACCTTGGTCATACACATTATGTTCATAATATGTACGGTGGTGCCACATTGACAAAAAGTGGCCACTTTCTAGGCATGAAACCCACAAGAAAAATAATTACACCTAATATACAAGTTTTTTGGATGAACATATGAAGGCATGCATGTTGGAGGTGCACATGGCCATGATGAAGAGCCAATTTTTTTGTAAAAACCAAGTGCCTTTGAGTGTGGCATAGACGATTTATACACAAGTGGTGCTTGGGGTTCAAGTCAATTAGAGGACCATTCCAGGCAACTGAATTGACAATGTGCCTCCATATCGACTAAATAGAATTACGATGGCAAATCTGTTGGCTTTTCCAAAAACTCACTTAACTCCTATAATAGTTCCTCTAATCTTACAAGATGAGCTCAAGTTTCTTCTAGAATTGCCCATGTCATTCCCCCTTTCTCTTTTCAATCGGTACCATTAATACCGGTTATTCTTAAATCAACAACATCAAACACTTCTTGTACTCAAGATCTAGATCTTGTGATGAGTGACTGAATTGTTTAACGCCCTTGGGAACAAAGTCCCTTTCAATCATTGATAAACATGAACAACCCCATGAATGTAGAATAGTTGGATGTTGTGGTTGAAATGGCATCGTATATGCCATTTGACATAATAGACGGTCAGGGGTGGGGCGCACAAGATGCTAACATATTGTCTTCCACAAGACATGTCAACATTGCAGAACATGTTTTCGAGGCGCTGTGAAGCAAAATGGGTGTAATGTAAATGCAACTTCGGGCAGTGACATTGAAGTGTAATGAACTATGGGAAAAATTAGCTACGTGCCATACAAAATGTCTTGGGCTAGAACAAGATGTTTTTACTCAACAATAAGCACTTCAAGAAGCATTCACAAAGGCCACTAAGGCAAAAAATGAACGTTTAAATTTCATGGAAGACATTGAACATTACAATCAAATGTTGATTGACATGAACAATATTGAAAAGATGTTGAAGCATTTGTGGGGGCAACCAAATGAAATTCAAACCACATGCATTTTGCATGAATTTTGGCAACATTTTGAGCTACACAGATGGAAGCTTAGCTCATAAGAATGCAAACAAAATACCATGAAAATGGGAGCTTCCAATCACACCATGACTACAACTTTAGAAAGACATGAACATCATGGCGTAGGATATTTGAAATGTTTCCTAAAAATTTACCAAAAATGTAAGAGAATTCAAACATAGATTGGGCAACACATCTCGAGCTCAATTGGGAATATGTCACCACTATGTCAGAAAAAATAGGGGAACTCTTGTGGCCCACATTTTAATGCTTCATGGAAAATGGGGAATTATGCCTTATTTGTTGCTCCCCATTCAGCTAAAAGGTGCATGGATTTTAAACACTTGCCAACGCATGTACCATCCACAATGCCTAATCATTTTGATGGTGGCAAGGAGGAGATGTTCACAATGTAGGGCCCCATTGCATTAATGCCTATATAAACAATTCAATCTTCAAGTGGTCATGCCACAACATTGGGAGGACAATAGGTTTAACACACCCAATAGGCCACAAACATAGGGCATAGACATGAAATTTGGATCTTTGGAATGTTGGCATGTCTATTATTACATGGGGGAATCAATACAAAAAATGGTAATATGATGAATCCATAATTTAGAAAGCATGTGAATTATTATACCCATTGTGACTAATACACAATGCCATTGGTTTTATCAAATGTTTTGGGGGTGGTATAACCTAAGAGTCAACAAATTTGAATACAATTTAAATCCAAAGCGTGCTTAGCACAATATGATGAGGGAGGAGATCGAGTGGGGGTTCACCATAAACGATCTTCAGTGTGAAAACCAAGCCAACTTGACATTAGAGGAGACTAACAAAGGGCCTTGTTTGAAAAATGATGTTGCCTTTGCATTATTAATTGCAATATTTCTTCACATAATCACAATGCTCAATGAAATAAATAATCTTCTTGGGTTGGACACAATTTTGAATGGGGAACCCATTGGGTTAAGAAATCATGCTAATTGACAATGTGGTAGTAATATTGGGGAAAGAAATAATAAAGGAGGTAATAGATCATAGCAGTAAGATGAGGTGGAACTTGCCACTAGATGCAACATATGTACATTATAAAGTAGCCTCCATATTGTACAAAATTGATATTTATGCGGCAACATGGGCAAACAAGTTGTTTCCCTTAAAAGATTGTTATAATTAGCGTAAACCTAGTTAACTACAATCATATGTAAAATTTTACAATTAAAAAATGAATTGGATGACTAGTTATGGCCCATAGTTTTTAAATATTGAACTTCATTGATGGCAATGTGATTCTACTAAATGGAAAACATATCATTGCATTGATATAAAGGAAGATCGTTTAAAGTGCCCTTGGAATTGAAAGTTTGGAATTTGAATTATGGAAATGAAACTGTCTTATATGAAATACACCAATTTCCAAATAGGATCTTATTAAACCAGACGGTTACAATTTTATTACCAAAAACATATACAATTGGAAAAAGATATGTTTATGCCACCATCACCATGTGGATTTGCATATAAAGTTCAGCCTATGTGTAAGTATTGCAAAATGCCAAATGCTTATGATTGTGAAGCCCTTATGATTTGTGACCTGAAAGGATGACTAAAGATAGGATTTTGATGTTAGGGTTGAGGCTCATGGTTTGGGGCTTCAATTGTTTCATCAGGAATGTTAGTGTCATTATCATCATTATTATTGTTGCGTCCTTACTTTGCTTTTGAAATGTTTATCCCACGCAAGGTTGTGATGATATTTTGTCCTGAATGTTTTGTCACAAATCGTTTGGTGGGGTGCCATCCTCAATATCAAAAATGCCACCATAGGTGCATGTCATTCATAATTATGTTCACCTACAAAAGCAATTGTTATTTGAATAGTGGGCTTTTTGCTTCGAATAACTTGACATGTGGATGAGTCTTCAATAGGTGGTCAAAGATGGTTCATGGAAGCTATCATAATGACTAGTCTTGACCCCACATCAACTTCAAGTATCATTTAGCACCAAGGCGTTGGTCTCTAACTAAAAAAGTAAAAGCTTGAGCTTGAGAAGCTTCTGGCCCAAGGCTTTGGATGCCATAGGTACTAGTTGATTGGTGAATGGTCAGAATTTTAATCACCTTATGTTGACTTTTTAGGTCTTGTAGCTTTAGGACTTGAAGGTTGGATTCGCAACTTGGGGTGCACTTATGTTAATGACTATATGCGGGCCCACACTTGGCTCCAATGTAATATCCCCAATGTCATCAACTACAATATTGGCAAGATTAACAAGTGGGTCCATTTGTATGTTTAAAATGTTTATTAATGTATGTTGTGCATTAAGTTTCAAAATGATGATTCAAACTAATGGTGTGTTTGAACTAATTGGGGGGGTGCACTTCCATGGAACCCATTGATTGCATGTGTGTGTTTTGACTTGGGGTCGTTGGAGCATGTACAACCTAGGGGGGGTACATATTGTTTGTTTAAAATGTCCATTTATATGTACATGAAATCTTCTGCTTGATTCAATGTTAACCGATTTCTCACTTTACTATGGACAAATGAATATGAATTCTAATTCCACTCGCACAATGATGGGGAACACATGCACCAAAATGTGATAGGTGATGGGTGCAAATGTGCGTCCATTAACTCCAATCAAAACCCAACACTCACATGGGAGCAAATCTAGGTCCTTCATTGGGGGGTGTTAGAAAATGGACCTCAACTTTTGACAAAATCTACAAAATATTTTAAAGCTTAGGCATAGGCGGTCGAGGTATTAGCTGTTTTTCGCAAAATTTTGTTTAAGGCTTCCTTTGCATTTGCATCATCATGTAGGCAAGCTTCACCCAACAAGTATGGATTGAAAAAGGCCCTTGCATAATGTAAATTGGTTGTTAACATCCTCCACCGTTAATAAAAATTGATCTTCAATCACATATGCAAGGTTTGATAACAATTTTAATAGTGGATCTCATAATGATAACACATGTTGTTCCAATTTTTTAATGATAAGCCATGCCTTCCCCATGTAAGGTTGTTTGCCATTAATACCTTCAATGACACTAAAATTAATTCCACCATGTGTACAAAGTTGGCACAAGAACCCTAAAACTCATCCTTCCTTACATTAATTCGAACAACTCTCGCCTTGGTGAACGACTTTTAATGATGATTGCCATGCAATGAGTTGACATTGCAAACTGTGTTTTTGCGGGGTTTAGCAACATTAAGTTGGTTTTATAACAATAGTTTTAAATGTATGATAATGCCTTGGGCATGTTGTTCCTTCGATTAATTTTTCCAATATAAGTAAATTAAATAGATTGAAATTGACCTTTAGAACAATATTTAAAGCAAGGGCACCTTTCATATTACAATACTTGTAAATGAGATTCCTAGAAAATGACCTTTGACCACATAATGTGGCCTAAACCAATTATGTCTCACAAAACATGATACCTACATATGGTTAGGTATAAATAGCATGGTTCACTTAAAGGAAAAACCTTTGTTGTAGTACAATGCATGTATACAAGATTCCAAAAAAAAAAAACAACTCCTAGCCACATAATGCGACATAAACCAATTGTATTTCACAAAATGCAATACCTACATTTGATTTATATGCAAATAGCATGGTTCATTTGAAGGCATGGAATTTCTTGGACTATAATACCTACATGTGGGATTCCTAAAAAAATACCCATGGCCTAAACCAATTATATATCCCAAAATGCAATATTTCCATGTTCTTACAAAAAACTAAATAAATATTCCAAACGATAATATTTGCAAATGAAGGGTTTCGCAAATGACAATACTTGCATTATAAATTGATTTGAATGAAACAATCCTTGAATTGAATTAAAATTAATTAAAATTATATTTGAAATGTGTCATAGATGCCAATGCCGTGGGTTCATTCATTTGAACATTCATCCATGACTTGTAATATATTTGTATCTAACTTTTAATTTAGTTTCAATTTATTCTTAGTTAGTTTCTAGTTAAATTTTAATTCACTTTCACTTGATTCATAATTACTTTTGAGTTGACTTTTAATTCAAGGTAGATGTAAGCTATGATGGTTCAAAAGTGGTAAGAATCTCAATTAGGTTTTTTTTTCAAATTCTTCAAATAGGTGCAATAATTAAGATCCTTAACATTAATTAGCAATAAATGGCGATTGTCCTAGTGAACAAATAAATTTTTTTTGGAATCCTGCCTAGTTTTAGTGACCTATAATAACACATTATCTAAATCTAGTGACTTTTAGTTTTTTTTTCAAAATATGGTGATTTTTTAAAAATTCCAAAATTTCCCATGTTAGATTTGCCAACCCTTTTTTTTGTCACCAAGTGGCAAAACTTTTCCACAAAAAAAATGTTGGTCCTCATCCCAAAAATCCATATAAATGGAAAAGTTAACACTAAAATGGAAAAAAAATGTTAAAAACTAATGTTGAATGGGCCTTATGTGATGATTAATCAATTAATAAAGTCCATATGAAAGGTTGCCCATTTAAAAAAATCTTTATTATACATGTTAGGGGAAAAAAAATATCAATCCAACTAAAAATGACTAAGATTGGGACTTTTGAAAATAAGGCTCAAATTTAGTCATTCAAAAGTCCATAATTATTTGTTGGTTAAAATATTTGTTGTATTTTTTTCAATTCATATTTATTTTCCATCATGTATCATATATTGAGGCGAATTATAACAAAAAATGCATTTGAATGTTAATGTAAAACTAAGTTATTATCCATATGTCCACTTTAAAAGTCCATTACTATATGATTGGTGTATGTTTATTGAATTTCACCCCTTAATAAATATTATTATTCAAGTTGGCAATTTTAATCCATAAATATACAAAAAGTAAGCCATTGTAACTTGCATCTACCTTTCATTTTTAACTTTTCGTTCACTTTTAGTTAAATCCTAATTCACTTTTAGTTAACTTCTAATTAACTTTTAGTTCACTTTTAGTTCATTTCCAGTTAACCCTTAGTTTACTTTTAATTAATTCTTATGTTAGTTTTAGTTAAGTCTAAGTTCACTATTAGTTAAATTTGAGTTCACTATTAGTTGAGTTTTAATTCACTTTTAGTTGAATCTTAGGTCATTCATGGTTCACACATTGGTGCACATTGGTGTGCATGGGTGAACATTGGCCACATGTACATTGGAAATTTTTTATGAAATTTCCTTTAACTAAGTGCTTAAAATGTATAAATAGTAATATAATTCCCCATTACCTTTAGTCTATTTAACATCAATCTTGGGTCCATTTTCTTGTCATAACCTTGTTCTATTTCTTATTTACAATAAAAACTTGTTGAATTTTTATTTTGCACATGGCGTGTTCTTGTTTTTGTTTTTCTTGTTTCATGATCTGAATTTGGATTTAAATTCGCCTTTGTTCTCGTATTAGTAAAAAATCTTGTAGTCTTAGTTATTTTTGTGTTCGTGACAAAATGAATATAATTAGATGAGAAGGTCAAATTGGAATCGAATTGAATATTAATTTAACTAAAATATATTTGGACTTAATTGTAATGAAAATTATAATTGAATCGAATATCCATTGTGGAATAGATGAAATATAAGTTAATTGAAATTTACTTACAATTGGACTGGATTAAAATTAAAGTAATTGGATTGAATTAGAAATAAAATTAAAGTTAAATTTGAATTAAAATTTAAAAAAATTATTTTTAGATTTTAATTTAAGTAAAATTATTTTAAAAATTACATATGTTTAAATTAAAAATAATTGACTTAAAACAAATGGGATTTAATAAATTTGATTTTAATTGAAATACAATGGTTACAATTAAAAATACTAGTTGCCCACATGTAGGTGTTGCAAAAACCAAAGTAAAAATGTTGTTTTTTGTGAATGTTATGTGAGTATTGTGCCAAAAAAAAAACAAGTTTGTATTTGGGGACCCATGTGGGGGTGCTATACATTATGGGAAGTAATTGGGGGGTTTTATGTATCATGTGTGTAGGTATTACAGCCTTTGGGAAATAGTTGAGGATTTTGGTCACCCAATATGCAAATCTTGCATATTAAATGGAACACCATAATTTATGTTATGTTCAACCATATGCATGTATTGTTGAGGAAATTACAATTACAATCTTGAATTTTGTGACTATTACGTGGGTAATGTGCAAATGAAAGGTTGGGTATTTTAAAAAATTTGAGTTCATATGCCTAATGGTTTATGCTTTGTGGAGGTTAAAGTATGATACACAAGTGCAAAAAAAAATGTACATTATCAAATATCCTATATGCATACAAAATTTGTAAGGAAAGTTGCCTTTTAATCATGTCCAAAATGTTCAAAATAGAAAAAAAAAAGAAAAGATGTTACATGTGAAGTAGTTTATCCTAGGCACCATCATCATTTATTTCATAATCTCAACAATATTTTTTTGTTGTTTCCTCGACCTTAGGAAAATGTCGATGTGTGAAGAGGTGACAATGCATAAACGCCACTCAAATTGCGTCCACCACAAACCCATCCTTGGTGAATCCACATAACCTAAATAAAATCAATAAATTAAATTAGAATTAAATTCAAAGGTACTATAAATTTTGAATTTAAAATAAATGACGAGGATTTGTTTTTATTGTTTACTGTCCATGCACCATTTTCGATGCGTGAAAATCTAGTACCACCTACATCTCCTAGGCACGAATAGTTGTGCTAAACTTTCATTCCCACAACATAGAATCCTAAGGCACCTTCACATTCTTAACATAGATGCCTTTAAGTGGAGTAACGGCATCCTCAAGGCCTTCATCCTTTTCCAAAGGGGAGAAGGCATCTCAAGGGATGTTACCATAGCCCCAAGCTAGTATCTTGAGGATCTTCATCTAATGCTCCTAAGCGACCTTCACCAGAATAGGTTTTCAGGCCTCCCCCTGGTCTTTAGTAATCTTCTACAACCGATCCCAATTTGCTATAGTAGTGATTTCTATACAAGCTTTGATTTTTTTGCAAGATTATTATTGGGTCATTAAAAACCTTCACATTCATGGCAACATGGTTTTGTCATTTGGGATTTCAAGGTGCATTGAAGGAAAACCCTTTCTTTGTTGCAAGACTAAGCATTTTTTTCAAGTGTGTAGTTAAAAGCCATTTCGTGTTGTATTTCTTTGCACAATCTTCAACCTTGCAACACCACTTGGAATTGTCCTTCACCCATTCAACGCCTATTAACCACACTATGGGCAAAGTGGGAGGGGGCACATCATTTATACCATGAACTAGGGTTGTTTGGACAACAACATTTTGGTCAATAGCATCCATAGAAACTTCTTGGACCTTGGGCTTTTCACCATCCCCTTGTTGTACAATTGAGGCCTCCAATGCAAATGCATATAATAATGAAAAAAACACCAAAATCATTTAAAATTAACTCAAAGTAGGTATTATATGTGAAGAGAATCCTAATCCAACCCTAAAATCGTACACAAATATTGCAAGAAAAATGATTTGACAAAAAAAAAACTTTTTTTTCCTTTTTTCACATATGTGAAAGAAGGAAGGATGGGCATGTGAAAAGATGTTTAACATAAGCATGTGAAAAGAATTTGTATCCAAAACAACAACCATACATAGGTATTATAAAAAACAAGTTGACAAAAAAAAACCCTTCCTTCCTTTTCTCACATATGTGAAAGAAGGAAGGTGGGGTTTTATTTGTTATGTAATGAAATCTTTTTACAATTTTAAAAAAAAAATTCCTATAAGATCAAAGGCATATTAAAAAGCACAAATTTTATTGTGTCTATGGACATGCCAATTCTCACATGTAGTAAGATCTTTTAAAGCGTGGGAAAATTCTTCTCCAACTTCCTTTTCCATACCTTCAACCTCTAGATTGGGTGTAACAACTTTTAGATTGGGTGCAACAACCTTTGGATTAAACGTAACAACCTTTGGATTGGGCATAACAACCTCAATCTCTTCATTGAACATGATCCTACACAAAAAGATGAAATTTTAAAACAAAAGAAACCCTAGCAAAAAAAGAAAAAGAAAAGTAACAACAAAAAGAAATAGAAGGTATCAACATAAACAATAGTAGAACAATAAGAAGAAGGAAAAATGAAGCAACATAAGAAAAAGAAGAAAATCACTATCAAATGAAGAATAAATAATGCTAACTATTAACATTGCGATGGAATTACAAAGGAAAAAAATTGCCCCCCCAAAGTGATGGAGGTGGTTGTTGTTGTTGTTATAAGCATGATGGCAATGTTGTTGGCCCGACAACACCCTCCCCCTACTCCTCTTGCTACTATTGTTACATAGCTACTACACTTGTGCATCATCCTCCTTTTCTTATTACTACATTGATGTTGTTACATGAGATGCGACGATGGCAAAACCTCACATAAATAAACACTACTAGAATTTTTAAGTTTTTTGACTAGAAATATTGGTCAAAAATACCCATTTTGCACAAGCATAAGAAAAAACCTCTTAATCATTTTGGACAAGTCGTTTTGAACTTATCCATTGTGATTGGGCTGTGTACTTTCTGACCAAGCCTAGGTTGGCATTTTGGATTAGTGATTTTGAGTAGTACTTTTGACTAGTTAATACAATAGTCAAGTGATATTTTGAATAATCAAACACCATTTTGATTAAGGTTAATGGCCACCCAAGTTAAAGCCACATGACATTTAAACATTGGCCACCTAAGTTATGCCATGTGGCATTTTAAACATTGGCCACCTAGGCTATGTGTGTGACATTTAAACATTGGCCATTAGGTTATGCCACATGGATAGAACCTAAACAACCTATGTTAAGCCTAAAATTAAGTACCTACTCCTAAGGCATTTATGTTTAGGAACATATAACCTAAATTCATAGGCCTAAATTTAGGAGCTTGTAATTAATGACTAGGTATAGAAGTTTAAAGTAAGTTAAGGTAACCTAAACTATGATTTTTACTAGGCTTAAATGTACCTGATTAGGAAAATCTTATTTCATTTTGAATTTGGCCTATAAGGTTGAGCATTTTCAATTGGCTCATCCCAAGTGGCTTTCCTTTTTAAAATATTTCTTATGTCTTAGATGTTTATGGTGCATGCATCTATTTATATTGTTCATCATTTGGAAAAGATGACAAACAATATGGGACAAACTTTTGGGAGAAAAAAACATTTTCATGTCCATAGAACATTAGAGCCTTTTAGTTCACACAACATTATTCTTAAATAATTACATAAGATACATAAATTAAGTAAATAAATAAATAAAGAAGTAGGTAGATATGTATGTTAATTAAGTTAAATTAAAAATTATTAATAATTAATGTCTAGTTATTTAGTTATAATTAATAACTACAGCCATATTATAAATCCTTGAATTATATAATATACCAAGATAGTTATAATGTATTATGTTGTTGATTGATAATTACAACTAAATTATAATTAATCCCTACAAATTTGACCTAATTCATTATATATTATCAAAATATATTTGTAATAATTAATATTCAACTACTTAATTACACATTCATTATTGCATTTTAGGTAAATAACTAGTTAACCAACTAGTGATTTATCATTGGTTATAAATGGTTTACCCTAGCTTATATAACTAGGATACCTATAGCTAAATACACCTACATATAAGCTATTTATATTTAGGCTATTTAACCACATACTTATATTACATAAGTTAAATAGTTGCTTTAGTTAACTTAAGAAAATTTAATTACAACAAAATTAATGATGGGTAAAAAAATAATGCTTAAACCAACCACAACTAAAGTAATTATGGTAAAAAATAACGATTATTAAACTAATAATAGATGAACCAATCAAAAATTTAAAATAATAATGGAAAAATAACCATGACTAAATTAATCATGGTTCAATTAACCATATATAAATAAATAATGGTTAAATATATAATGACTAAAGTAATTTTGGGTAAAATAATTATGGCAAAACCAACCATGGCTAAATTAGAAATGGTTAAACTAACCATGAGTAAAATAAATGTGGTGAAACTAACCATGAATAAAGTAAATATGGTCAAATTAATCAATGAATAAATATTTTATGGCTAAGCCAACCATGGCCAAATTAGAAATGGCTAAAACTAACCATGAGTAAAATAAATATGGCTAAATTAACCATGAGTAAAATAAATATGGCTAAACTAACCAATGACTAAATTATTTATGGCTAAACCAATCATGGCTAAATTAAAAATGACGAAATTAACTAATGAATAAATATTTTATGGTTAAACCGACCATGGCTAAACTATAAATGGCTTTAAACTAACCATGAATAAAATTAATATGATTAAATTAACCAATGAATAAATATTTTATGGCTAAACCAAATATGCATAAATTAATTATGGCTAAAATAAACATGAATGAAGTAATTATGATTAAACTAACAAATGAATACATGTTTTATGGCTAAATCAACTATGGCTAAAATAAACATGAATGAAGTAATTATGGCTAAAATCAAAATGGTTAAAATAATTATGGAAAAATTAATCATGGTTAAATTAAAAATTGTTTCACGAACCATGAGTAATAAATTTGGTTAAACTAACCATTAATAAAATTAATATGGTTAAATTAATTAATGAATAAATATTTTATGGCAAAACCAATTATGCAAAAACTAATTACAACTAAAATAAACATGTATGAAATAACTATGAATAAAATAAAAATTTTTAAAGTAATTATGGCAAACTCAACCATGGTTAAATTAACAATAATTTAAAATTAATTATGGTTAATTTATTAGGGTAAAATAACTAATATGTTTAAAATAAATATAGTTAATTTAGTTATGCTTATAATAGCCATGGTTAAATTCATTATGGTAAAACCAACAATGGCCTATTTAATAATGGTTAAATTAAATATGTTAAATTAATTATCATGGCTAAACTAACCATGGTTAAAACATATACAATTAAACAAACAATGGTTAAGTAACCAAAGTTATTGAACATGATTAAATTGACCATGGTTTGATTAATTATGGTTCATTTTAACTTTAATTAATTTTTTCATATGTATTTGAACCGTAATTAATTTCAATATAATCATTTAACCATAGTTAGATAAACCATATTATATAATTAGTTTAAACATAACTAATTTAGTCATGATTCATTTAATTATGATTATTAACTTTTATAGTTTCCAACTTTTTTTCTAATTGGTCAAACATAGTCAATGTTACATGTAGTCCCAAGATATCCAATTAGTATTGGAATTTGTAATTGGCCCTTTTGATTAAGCCATTGGCAATTTTGACCAAACCTACTTAGTTAGCCCTATTAATTGAATATAATAGGTGGTTTTATTAATTAGAACAATTGTCAATTACATTAGATTATGTGGTTTTATTGACCAAAGTAATAATTAATTTGATTAGGTGATATTTTAAAATCAAATTAAATAAATCAATTTTATTTGATGTTTGATTTGATTAATTGTCAAATTGGTCATTTTAGTCCAATTGATTAGTCAAAAAATACCTATTGTCACTCAAGCACTTGGCCTTTAATAAAAAATACATGTCCTTTAATAAAAAAATACCCATATAATCAATTTGGTTAGTTTGAATTCTAGTAGTGAAACAAAAAAATTACCCCCCCAAAAAGTGATGGAAATGACTATTATTGTTGCAAACATGATGGTGTTGTTGCATGTGATTGCGCCTTCCCCCTCCTCCTATTATTGTTGTTATGTAATTGTTATTATAGCCCCATGCCACCCTCCCCCTTTTGCTATTGCATTGTTATTATTACACAAGATGTGGTAGTGGCAAAACTTCACATAAACCAAAAAAAAACCCTCCCCCCTCCCCCCTCCCCAAGTGATGGAGGTGGTTGCTATCGCTACAAATGTGATGACAATGTTATTATGTGCAATAATGTCTTCCCCCTCCTCCTCTTACTATTATGTTGTTGTTATTACACAAGATGTGACGGTGGTACAACTTCACACACAAAAAAAAAAAACCCCCCCCCAAAACAATGGAGGTGGTTATTATTATTGCAAGTGCGATGACAATGTTAGTATGTGTGACAATGTGTCGTAACCTTAACCTTAGGCTCGTGACCAAGGCAAAGGGCTTGTAAGGGTGCGGGCCAAGATTAAGTTTGGGAGTCGCATTCTCATGCCCCAAGAGTGCAAAAGAATGTGAGGGAAAGAACCCCCCACATTCTCAAGTGAACTCCCATGTTGGGAGTTGGAGTCCTGGTGGACTCCCAAATGTTCAAAGAGCAATTGCAAGGGTCAAAACCCAATGGCTTGAAGAGTTCTTTATATCATTGAAAAGTTATTGAAACGTAGATGTTTAAAATGGGCTTGCATCACCCATTTGGGCATCTAAAACACAAGTTATGGCCAAAAGAAAAGCCGAGAGTCAAATTGGCAATTTGACTCTCGACCACTAAAAGTCGGGAATCGACCCGATTTCTTTGCGTGCAGTGGCTTGCGACATACCGTTGGAAAGCTCTCGACAAGGGCTATAGTGAAGTAAAGGCTAAAGATTTCCAAGAAATTGCATCGTGAACATAACGAGTATTACTAAAAGAGTGGTCAAGTGGCATGGACAAATGAAACTTTCTTGCATAAGCCTAAATCAAAATCGGACTCCCACTTCGAGGTTAAGAGAAACCTTAGCTCAAAGAGGAGGCAAGCAAGGTGAGCTTGTGGGGACATGCACATGCTTAAAGTGCATCCCAAAGGGTTGGTTGGTAGTGGCGGCTAACACGGGAAGTCATGACCCCGTTTGCGTACTATAATCGCGTAGCTTGGGACTTAGGTTTTTGCAAAGCCTAGACGTCACTTCTCGTACCTTGATAAACATACCTTTAGTTAAGCTTGATTGTTGTGATTGAGGCGCAAGGTTGGGAAAGGAGTCATGTCAAGTAGTTTAGGTCAAGATTAGACTTGGCTTGAATTCCTCATGAGGGGAGGGATGGAATAATTTCCTCCCAAATGAGGGCTTCATCAATTAGGTTAGTTTAGGTCTTTTGATAGAGCAAAGGTTAAGGGTTTTTATGAAACACCCTTAGACTTGCCAAGAAAGTGTTGGAAACTTGGGGACTCTTAAATTAGCTTGAAGCAAGGCCCTACTGCAGAAGTCGACAAGTGATGGCCAAGGATCCAAATGAAAGCAATTGCATTGAGAAAATAAATTTTAAGTGTCAATGAAGACATTGACTTCTTTTTCTAGTGGGGGAGAGTGTCGTAACCTTAGCCTTGGGCTCGCGACCAAGGTAAAAGGCTTGCAAGGGCGTGGGCCAAGACTAAGTCCGGTAGTCGCATTCTCATGCCCCAGGAGTGCAAAAGAGTGTGAGGGAAAGAACCCCCCACACTCCCAAGTGAACTCCCATGTTGGGAGTTGGAGCCCCGGTGGATTCTTGAATGTTTAGAAAGTGATTGCAAGGGTCAAAACCTAATGGATTAAGGAGTTCTTTATATCATTAAAAAGCTATTGAAGCGTAGATGTCTAAAATGGGCTTGCATCACCCATTTGGACATCTAAAACACAAGTTATGGCCAAAAGAAAGGCCGCGAGTCAAATTGACAATTTGACTCCTGGCCATTAAAAGTCAGGAATCGACCCAATTTCCTTGCGTGCAGGTGGCTTATGACATACCGTTGAAAAGCTCTTGATAAGGGCTACAACTTTGCTATAGACTTCATCTCGATCGGAGGTCTGCACATAAAGTTATGGGGCTCCAAAGTCGCGGGAGTTTCAACTTTGGTAATTTTGGGACTCCCACTTGGGAGTCTCGGGACAAAAAACCATTTGGATGTGGGCCTTGTGGAGAGGCACATAGTATACTATAAGGGGGAAGGTGGTGGCTTCCCCCAAGTCCGGGCCGTGGTGAATCTTGTGAGTCCAAGTTTGCTTGTGGTTCATCCTAGCACCAAAAGTGTTCCAATTATGCACTAACCACCATGTGTTGGTTTTGTGCAAGTCCGTGTCAGTAGTTGATGCTTGTCACTCTTCCTAGTCCCATCTCGAAGCTCCAGCACGCCCCTCTACCCCCTCAAGTGTTGCGAATTAGAGAGCATGCTTCGACTCTTTGCTTTTCCACTGTCTTTAGTTCGGACTCAATTTTGACTTCAGTTCAGACTCAATTTTGAGTCCATTAAGGAGCTTGGGGGTGCGTCACAATGCCCTCCCCTTCCCTTTGTTACTATGCACTATTATTACACCCCGGCGTCGTCGTCATCCTCCTATTACTACATTGCTGCTACATGAAATATAATAATGGCAGAACCTCACACAAACAAACAAAAAGAAAAATCACCACCCCCCCAAGTAATGGAAGTTGTTGTTGTTGTTGCAAACATGCTGATAGTGTTGTTGCATGTGATAGTGCCTTTTCCTTCCTCCTCTTGTTGTCACGTAGTTACTATTACACCCACACATTGTTGTTGTCCTACTACTGTGTTGTTGCCACATTGACAATGACAGAACCTCACCCAAACAAATGAAAAATAATTGCCACCTTTAGAGTGATGGAAACAATTGTTGTTACGAGCACAATGATGGTGTTGCTATGCATGACAACAACTTCCCCCTCCTCCTCTCCATCTACATAAGGTCTATTACACCCCTGTGCCATCCTCCTACTACTATATATATATATATATATATATATAACATATTAAACCAGTCTTGTGTCAATTAGTGCCAATATATGATATATATTAGCATAACAACTATTGTGTCTAAAAAAGATTTGGTTGATATCCTACCAATTTTAAAAACATGGTTGAGAATTTGGTACCCCATACAAATAACACAACCATTTTGTGAGGAAAAAACGTGGTATGAGAATATGGGGATTCTCTTTCATCTGAAATTGCAAATGCCAATAGAGTCCAAACAAAAAGTGCTTATATTGGACAAAATTTACTCTCAAATGGGACTTTACAAAATTTTGTGTATTTTCTACTTACAAAATTGCAAGGTTCTTCAGATCTTGGAAATTATCTCAGCACCCGTAGAGATCAGATTACAAACGCAGAGGTTAGGTCTAAGTGGATGAAAGATCATTTTGTCATCCACGAGCGTACATGCGTGAGTTGATAAACCCTCGCTTTAGATGACAAGAACATGATGACGATGGTCAGCAAGCAGCAAAGAGGGAAGGAACATTTTGTCATCTACAAAGGCACTATTGTGAGTTGGTAATCCACTTAGATGATAAATGATGATGATGATGATGAGAAGGAACAACAGGATTTTTGTCATCTACAAAGGCACTATCGTGAGTTGATAACCCGGTGGGATGATAATCACCACTTCGACGATGCTGAGCTGGAACCTAAAGGGAAGGAGCATTTTGTCATCCACGAGGGCACTCTTGTCAGTTGATAACCCTCACGCTCCTGCCTTCACGTGCTATTTTTCCCGCGATTGCAGTAGCCTTTCCGCGCTTGTTTTTTGCTTGCGTATTGGAGGGAGGAGGCTGTGGAGGAGATGGAGGAGGAGGAGGAGGAGGAGGAGGGAGGAGGGATGGTGCAGGCCAGAGCGCCTGAAAAGGTTATTTGGAGCGGGGAGTATGCGGTTGTGCATGGAAGTGCGGCAGTGGCAGCAGCTCTTTGGACTGTACACTACCTCTCGCATTCGTTATCGTCCTCTTTCTCCAGGTGCATCCTCTCTTTCAGTTTCCTTCCCTGATGCTGCATCACATCCATTCTTCTGGCGAAGATGATCTTCTTGAACAGATTTTCTTGTCAACGATGTGGAAGGGGGCGTATTGGGTTGGTAAAGGTGTATTATTATCAATGTCGCCTATTGATGGAGAGAGACAGACTATGTTCTGCATTACTTGAGAGCAATGCGTGCACTGGAGTGGTATAGTAGAAACAAGATTGGCATTACTTCTGGACAATATTAGCATCGGAACCTGCATCGTGGCGGTTTTGCTGTCGGGAATACCCTTTGTATCTCCTCCCTGAAGTTACCCCCTGCTGTGAAGTTACAACTACATGTGATTGCTTGACTTCTGTTACTTCTGCCTGCCAGTATTTCTGTCTTGAGCATTCTGGTTTCTTTTGAAGCAAAGGTCTGATCATGCCAAAATAGGAAAGATTCATCATTCATGATTCTGCTGTTTCTACTGCCTTTTGCTCCTGTTCTGTACCTGTGCCGAAAGCTGGAAAGCTGGAGTGATCAATAGGTAGCTAAACTCTCTCCAACTTAGCCATTGTTCTTAACCAGGAAAGGGTAGCTGGTGATAGTAACTTGGCACACTATATGACCTTGTTGAACAAAACTGGAAAGGTTGCTTACAATCATATACCACCATATTAGAGCTCTTGAGATTTGCAATGGAGTTCATGCCCTCCAATGGCTCTCACTCCACAGTATGTTGCAGCAGTCCAAGCATCATGCAGTGTGTGTATGCTATAGAGGAGACGACACACATCTGAAAACTAGGGTTCCCTCTTAGCAGTCCAAGCATCATGCAGTTTGCATATGCTACAGAGGAGATGACTCACATCTGAAACCCAGAGTTCCCTCTCAGCAGTCCAAGCATCATGCAGTTTGCACATGCTACAGAGAAGATGACTCACATCCGAAAATTAGGGTTCCCTCTCAGCAGTCGAAGCATCATGCAGTTTGCACATGCTACAGAGGAGATGACTCACATCTGAAAATTTGGGTTCCCTCTCAGCAGTCCAAGCATCATGCAGTTTGCATATGCTACAGAGGAGATGACTCACATCTGAAAACCAGGGTTCCCTCTCGACAACTGTTGAATCCTGAAAGGGGATACTATTGACTTCTTTTATTAGCTATCCCTCAAGGGCTAGCTGACGTTGAAGTCAATAGTATCCCTTTTTCAGGAGGGTCCAATCTGATATTCTAAGTTCTCATCTCTCTTTTAATAAGGCTCATAATTTTAAAGGTGTTAAGTGTGGCCCTCGTCTCCCGTTTCATTGTGCAGTTTGGAAGCTTCATAAAAATCCAATTAAACCTAGATTTATCTGTGCAGCCAGCTCTAGTTCTCTGACCGATGTTTCTAAGTGGCTGTGTTCTTTCTTCAAAGCTATGTTTCCTACAATCAATGACCTTTGGGTGTCTAAACTCAAAAAAGCAGATGTTCCTTGTGATAGTAGTTGGATTCTCAATGACTCTACAGGAGTGGTGGAGGTAATAAATAATCTTAATCGTTCAAGATCTGAAA
>Ga0116231_10002402_pt1 | contig 39204 bp, 31 predicted proteins | sample S1TSphgellanicum_2_FD_89695 | JGI IMG/M metagenome (GOLD analysis project Ga0116231, IMG submission 89695) | Host-associated microbial communities from peat moss isolated from Minnesota, USA - S1T2_Fd - Sphagnum magellanicum MG | ecosystem: Host-associated > Plants > Peat moss > Unclassified...
TTTGGCGAGTTTTTTTTTTTTTTTTTTTTTTTTTTGGGTATCCTTTAGCATTCACCGCTTGCTCCCTGGACGGCTGGAGGTCTGACTGAAGTGTGTTCGTTTGGTCGTGTGTTCACTGGGATTGTCTCTCGGTGCCCCTGTCAGTAATGCTAATTCTGTTTCCTTGATTGGCTTCCCTGATAGTGAGAAAACCTTCCTTCTCTCCTTCCACTCTGCTTATGTATTGCACTAGGTACCTAAGGATGCTCGAATTTTTTTTTTCATGAAATATGGTGTGAAGTGTGTTTCCCCTTCCTCCTTCCTTCCCTCTCTCAGCCGATTGCGGAAGGTAGGGGTCAAAGACAACAATGCAAATCGGTTAGATAGTGCGGCAGAAAATGTCCAAGTCTTCAACTAGTTTCCAAATTTAGCGATATATGTTGTACTGGGTCTGAAATATCTTTCTCAGGCTATGTCCTCTTTGGCGTCTGTGCACTCGCTCCGTGTCCCTTTGTGAGGTTTTGGAACAGATTTGCAGTCTTTTGTTTTTGGAACAATTCACTCTTCTTGTAGTTTCTCATCTGCTTGACACCAGAAAAGAGAATTGCTTGCTTTCGGGGACAATGCTCATCGTTTGCATAGAAATATTATCTTCTACTGGTCTGTCTAGGTCTCATCAAGAGACTGCTATATCCAATTGCGAGATTGGTACTGCGTATTGGTTGTGAAAGGTGGTGAATGGAGCACATTATCTTAGTCTGTATGTGCTGCAGCAACAATGGCATGTGGTAAGTCTTCTTTTGCATCTTTTTGAGGTCCTTTGCTTTCAGAAACTCATGCAGACATATGTATGCCATGTGCTTTGTTATCTTTATAGGGATCATCACATCATAAATTTGTTGAATCTGTTGTAAGAGACTTGTCCATGATGATGTACATCCTTGCCTGCTGTCATTGCATCAATGCATGGTGGGAGTGGGGTCTTGGAATCTTGTAGAAGGAATATTTTTAGGATTGACCCACAGCTGAAACTCTCTCACCATTCCTGTCTGCAGAAGTCTCCCCCCTAACCTTGGACTTAGATCCCTTGTTCTGTATCATTGTCCTGCATCAACTGAATCCTCAGAAGTGACTATTGCATGCACAGTCTGCTAACTGTTTTGTTTGAGGTCCTTGTTCCTCGATTCCCCTTACAGGTTGTGTTAAATAATTGGATATCAGTTTTGTTGCAGGAGCATTGAAGAGATATTGAGCTGGATTTCCTGCAAGTAAGGAGTCTTGAGAAGCTGTATCAGATACTATTGAACCAGTCTACAATTCACCTGATTCTGTTTACGGCAACAAAACCTTCATATGCTGGTTTCAAAAAAGAGACAAAGGTGGAAGGCAGTAGAGCTCACATAACCCAATGGTTTCTCAACTTGTGAAGACTTTCCATGGAGGAAGCAAGTGCTGTTTGCCAGTGGTACTCTGGTCACTAGCTGCTTGGGTTCTTCTCCTTCAGGCATATACATCTCTCCTGAGACTCCCTTCCCATGTTCCTGAACCTTACTCACAATGGAAAAATGCCTCCCACATGTTCTATCATGATGCTGCAGAGCAAACAGCAGAGGAATTGGATGCGGAGATGATTGAGAATTTGGATGACAATGCACAGGAGAAGGTGGAGAAGGTGGAAAAATGGAACAAATTGGAAGAGAGCGAGGATTTAGAAGAAACCTTTGGTGCTGTTGCACCAGTTGAGCCTGCAACAACTGCAAAGGCTCTGGAGGAATCCAAAGAGCTTCTGGCACAGAGAAGGCTGGCATTTCTGTTTCCTGGTAAAACCTCAGTGATAGACCCATCAAAAGTGAATGGTAGTGAGTATGGATACTTTTACCCTGGTCGGACATGGCTTGACTCAGTAGGCAAACCTATCCAAGCCCATGGTGGGGGAGTGATGTATGTGGCAGAAACTCAAACCTTCTACTGGTATGGAGAAAACAAGAATGGTGCCACAATACATCCAAAGCAAGGAACAGCGAGAGTAAGTTCTTTCAGGTTCCACCTTTCTCTTCCTCATTCTGTGCCTCTTTTGGTGTGTTTGACTTCACTGGCAACAGGGCTTTGAATAGCACATGCTTGCTCTCATTCTTCAACCCTTTGGCAGCCTATGGTAAAAGGGGTTTTTATAAAATGTCTAAACTTTGGAGAGAGGAAAGAATAGTACTTTTAGGTCTTTGGCAACAGCGTTACAAGTAGTAGGGTAGAACTGAGCAACTGCAGAGAGGCAAAGCAATCTTAAACCTCACTTAATGGACAGAGAAAAGTAGTTTCCACTTATTGATGTGGCAGTTGAGTCATTTTTCATGAAGAGATACTGTCCTTTCATGTCCTGGCTGTATTAGAAAAGGTTGAAAAATTTCTAATCTCTTTGCTTTGCAGGTAGATGTGCTGGGAATAAGCTGTTACTCATCCAAGGACCTCTGGACATGGAATTATAAGGGCCTGGCCCTCAAAGCAGAGAGAAGAGACAAGAGTAGTGACTTATATTTCTTGAATGTAGTTGAGCGGCCTAAAGTCATCTACAACGATAACACAAAGCAATATATAATGTGGATGCATATTGACAATTCAAACTATTCCAAAGCTTCAGTTGGTGTTGCAGTCAGCCCCAATCCAGAAGGCCCTTTTGAGTATGTAGGGAGTAAGAGACCACATGGGTGTGACAGTCGCGACATGACTATTTTTAAAGATGATGATGGACAGGCCTACCTCATCTATTCATCATCAGTGAACACTGAACTGCACATTGGTATGTTGCAGGTTGTATGCCCCACTTTTTTGGTTTTTCAATATAGCAATGCTCAGTAGTTGCAAGGTTCTTGTAATGTGTGGAAGGGCCGTCCTTCAGTTTTTGCAGAGATGGGGTCCCTGTGAAGTCTAATCCACCTTCTTTATTTACATATCTAATCATACTTGCAGGACCATTAACCGAGGACTACATGGATATTGTGGAGAGAGGTTCTAAGAAGGCCTTGGTGAAACAACGCAGAGAGGCTCCTGCAGTCTTCAAGCATCGTGGAATGTACTACATGGTGACATCAGGATGCACCAGTTGGGCTCCCAATGGTGCACTAGTTCATGTAGCTGAATCAATGTTGGGACAATGGGTAACACTTGGAGATCCTTGTGTGGGGGGTGAGGAAGGTTTTGGATCAATCACCTTTTTCTCACAGGGCACATTTGTGTTGCCACTGCCTGGTCTGGAAAACACCTTCATTTTCATGGCAGACAGGTTGGTAGTGGATCCACATGTTTGGTGGATGAAATTATATTATATGTTCATGGCATTTGCATCTGCAGTGTTGGTTGGCACCCCTACAAGTCAATTGGCTTTGTCCACAATCCATAGATGACTGACTAGATTATTTGTCATGCCAAGCAGGTGGCGGCCAACAGATCTTAGAGACTCAAGATATGTTTGGTTACCACTTACAATGGATGGGCCAGCTGACACAGCTTCAGATGATGAATTTGAGTTCCCACCTTGGCTCAGAGTCTCCATTCACTGGTATGAAAGGTGGAAACTTCCAGAAGGCTGGGACAACCTGCATCCAGTGTTGACTTCTTTGTAAGATTGAGGGCTGCTGGAATCATGTAGGTCCATGGATTTGTTCTGTACTATAACCCATTTGCAAGAGAACTGCAGACTCAATTCTGGCTTCTCGGTAGGATGTGCAAAGCTCACTCACCAACCTACGACATAGAAGTTAGTGCCACTCTTTTGCAGTAAGATTCATGAGAAAATGCATGGTGTATCTGGAGGGGTGACAATTGCTTGTTCAGTTTTTATGCTGGGGTTTGCATTCCATATTGCTTACCCACAATGGCATACACCAAGATTAGCTGGGGTATACTGCCATAGTTACATCGACCAGGTGAAGACAAAGAAACTGCCTACACTACTTGCCCATGGCCAATTGGTGGCAGTACAATCCAATACTACATCTGCCAAATACCATTTCACTGTAGTGTGTTACTGCACACTGAAAGGCATGTAGGTTCATGAATGGCCATGGAATTCAGAAATACTCAAACCCCCTACTCAATAGGGCAGTAGCCACTGGTTATCAAGTAGCATGACCAGATTCTTGGCTTCTACACATACCTATATAATGGTATGCTAGTTAGGTATCATGTTATGACTACAGTAGTTCAAATCTACTGTAGAGTTTTGCTCAGATATAGAGCATCAAAAAAATTCTCTGTGAAAAGGTGGTGACATGGTGACCTTGTACAAGTGGGACAACATGGTACAAGTCACCACCTTTCACCCCCTATGATAATCCAGCTAGCTTCCATGTAGCTTCCATGCTTGTTGTCACACTCATTGGAGACAGCTCCTGGTGGTAAAAGGGTCCAGCACGGTGAGCAGTTTGTTGTTGTTATCAGTGTTCATAGTATATGACTTTTATCATGCTTAAAAGTCCACAGCTTTAGGTGGAGCAAGAATCTTGAGTATATCGCAGGAGTTGTGAGGTGAGGATTTTTGATACCCAGTGAGGTTCAGAGAGTGAATGAGTCCAAAACACTGGTTTCCTCTGAGTGAGATTCTTTGTCTGAAGTTTTCCACAGCATGTTATTTCTAAGCAGTTTCCCAATTTTGATTGAAGGGAAGCCAACAGGGTAGGCATCTAGACACAGGAGATGGTGGTTTTACAAGGTTGTCGGGCCATAGTTGTAACCTTGGATCCTGCAACACAACCTGAGCTTTTTCAAATATGCTGAAATGAGAACACCTTTGATTGCCTTAGGTTATAAGGTTTATGCTTGATTGTACATTACAAAGTAAAAGGATCTTGATGTCTTGGTGAATAAACTTGTTGGACATAGCCCATGTGTTATTAGCGTGGTAGTAGCCCTATCTGTTAACAAGAGGCTCTTAGTTGTGTGAGCTTTGGCTTCTCACTGTCTCTGTCCCTCAGTCTGTACACATGTAGAGAGATGTGTACACTTATGTCATGAGTGCTATTTATTGGGCTTGTGTCTGTAATGCATCAGCTTCATTCTAAGTGACTTTTCTTTGCAGGAGTTGTAATCCCACACCTAAGTTGATGTAATTTCAATTCATTCAATGTTCAAGCCTTTTCAAGCCCATAAATCTTCCACCAAATATGTTCTCAAATTGTAATCAGCTTGCAAATTCTATAATTCTTGTGTGCTTTCCATGTATGCTTGGAAGTTCAAATGTCTTTTAAGTGTGTGCTACATTTGTTCCGTCAAATAATGGCTTCAAATTTTGATCTCACTTGTCTTCAATAATCATGTTATGAAAAATCACACAACACATCATAAGGTCATAAATTACATCCATTTGCCACAACCTACATGGGTTTTGAATGATAGCAAATCTAAATTGTAATATTCCAAAATCAGAAAGCAGAAAACAGCTCACCTTAATAACAGACCATTCATCCTGTGGAGCAAACACAAATGCTTGCCATGTGTTGGGATCTGTGGCTCCTGGGGCACCTATCCAATTCTCTGTCCATATCTGCCACATTTTCATACAGTCATAAATTGAGGCACCGGATTGGACAAGAGCTAAGATGCTGGAAAAGAGGACAAAACAGACAAGAGGAAGAAAGCATCTTATGTTACTGTGTACACATAACACCATCCATCACCCTTCACCCGCATGGCAATTGTGTTGACGTCCTCCAAATTAAGGTCCTGTCAATCATACTTGTCTACACAAATCTGTCAATAAGTCCAATGTGGCTGTTCTGCTGAAGTTAGAAACTCACAGATCACTTGCTGCTGATTCCAATGCCATAAGTACACTACAAAACAGAGGAGATCTTGAACTGTTTTGAAAGCTTCACAACTTCAGTGACCCAAGTGAACGCATCAGTTTGTATTGCATCCTCTTTCAGTTAAGAGCTTTCTGAGGGTTTCACCACCAGCCAGCCAGCCAGCTTCCATCACACAAGAGCTTCCATCAGAACATTAGTTGGTGACTTCAGCTCCGATAAAAAAAACTTCAGATCTATCTGCTCTGAACCCAATTGTCTGCAATCTGGATTTTTACATATGTTGACTTAATCTGGATTGCAACAAAAATGAAGATGTGCTTTTTGTGCAAGTGTTGCAATAAAGCCAGGAGGATCTCTCATGTGTTTATTATCATTGTCTTTAATTTTGCACTTGGTATTTGGAAACACAAATGCATCATCATCATGTATCGTTAGCTTGGTCTTTTCCTTTGCAATTGGTATTTAGAATTTATAAAGCACATCATGTGTATTGTCAATATAATCTTTTGTTTCATAAATGATATCTCAAAATGCAATGCATCATTATCATATTGCACTATCATCATGCTCTTATGCTTTGCAATTGGTATTTGGAAATACAATTGCATCATCATCAACTTGCGTTTGTTGTCATGGTCTTATGTTTTGTAGTTGATTTTTGCAAACATACTTCCATAATCATCATGTGTTCATTATCATGGTTTTTTGTTTCCAAATGGTATTGGGAAAAACTTAATTGCATTAGCATCATCAAGATCATGTGTTTGTTTTCATGGTCTTTTGTTTTGCAATTGACATCATTTTGTGAAATTTCAGCATTTATAAATGGTAATGATCAAAATATTGGCAAGTTCTTCTTTGTTTTGTTGTCAAGTTCAACTAATTGCGTCCAAACTTGTAGATTTGGATCATGAAAAACTAATGCCCAACAATTTTAGTATGGTAGTAAACTAAGTATGTGCATCATTAATTAATTTCATCAGTTTGAAGAAAATTGTTAAGAGCATTTTGTGCAATGCATATGTGCAAATTCACATGTAACAAAATGATCAAGTCATGTAACTGGGTGACATGTTCAAAGTTGGTAATTATTTTGTTTGTGTGCATCACTTATTGGTTTGATCATCACACCAAAATACATTGTATGGATGAGGTAGGTTGAACTACATTCTCAAGCAAACCATCTACTACTCGAGGTGTAGGGGTCAAGAGCTTCAACTAGGTTGATGGCATGTTTTAACCTATATCAAGTGACAATTGTTAAATACAATACATATTAAGAACATCATTAAAGTCACACCTTGCCTGGCCTTTATTTCATACCTTATTGATTTGGTCACCCCTTCTTTGTTGTTATTCACAAAGTTTAAAAAAGATTCGATCAAAATAACAATTTAAATCAAAATGAAATTGTTAAGATTAACATTTAGTGTGATTGTGAAGGGTGAGTTGACAAGTAGAAGCTACATGTCTCAAGATTTGCCCCAAGCACCATATTTAAAACCAAATTCTTTTTATCAACTCTAATTCATTTAGCACATCCAATAGAGATGATAAAAGAGGTTTGGTACAAATTATAACATGTAATGTAAATTAATTTACAAATTTAACGTTCACATAACATTTTGACCTTTATTGTGGACCCTTAATGAACATTTTCATCACCTATTTAAGATATTTAATGAATATGATTGAGTTCATTTTTAAAATATTAAATATTATTTATGTTTGTGTTTTCATGTGTGCAAATTTGTTAGTTTTGATAGTGATGGGTAATATAGTAACAAACTTCTCAAGCTTGGCAAGCCACAAGACTCATGAATTAATGGGTTCAAGGGAACCAACTTTATCTTCAAACCTAGTTTAGTACCCTATTCAATCAGTGTTAGCTTTTTGCTTGCTATTTTTTTCATTGATTGTTGTTAGCCATGGATTTATTTTATTTTTAAGGTCAATAAGAATAATCAAGTTAGGGAGTGACCATTGTGTTTAAAGCCAACACTAAATGAATGGCATGTCATCAAACTTTCTCAAAACTTTAATTACGTTATTAGGATAAATGGGCTATGTTAAAAAAAAAATTGAACATATCAATTCATCACAACATTATACATTGGAAATAGTCAACATTCTATGAAGATAATTTGGGCCCCCTTAAGCCCTTTCCTATAAGGGCATCTTCACTAGTTACCTTGCAAACATACATTGCAATGTTAGTATCCAAACCCATTCGCCAAACCTTGCCATGAAATTTGTTGTTTGAGCAAAACACTCATTAATAACTATGTGGCAATAAGCCTTGTAGTCACAAAAATTATAATCATTGATTTTTTCATACACTCCAAATCTACAATTCTGATGAAATTCCAAGAACATTTCTTTCCATTTTTGTGTGTGTAGAAAGAGAGAAAATAGGGTTATGAATTGAGAAAGGCTGTTCGCTTAAAGAGTTGGCCTTGATGATGAAAATGAAGAGGCCTTATTTCTAGTAGGAACTTTGGAGCAACTTGTTCAAACTTTGGAAGTTGAAGTTTGTAAGCATGGTGACAATAGCGTGGGGCATGCAGAGAATCTACCACGAGAGAGGGAGCTTGGGCATGAATGCACATTTATGGACTATTTTGTTCTTTCACCAATGTATGATGAAGAAATTTTGAGGTGTTAGTATAAGACAAATCAATCTTTTCATGAAAGTAATACAATGTTACAGTCTCAAGATCAATGTAGAGAGGGGCTTTCTAAACATGCTTGTGAGCCTTGATTATATGCACTATGGGTGGAAGAATTGCACAATTGGATGACAAGGGGAAATCTCAAAACAAACATTAAAAGAGGTCCATAATTTTGGAAGCAATTGGAGACCAATCTCTTCAGATATGACATTTATTTTAGGATTCCAAGTGGAAACAATGATATTAATGTGTTAGACTAATCACCCATGGTTGCAAACATGTTAAATGGAGCTAGTGATATGAGATTCAAAATGAATGGCAATGTTTATCCCTTGATATTTATCCTCCATGGTCTTGCTTTGTGCAAACCATACATGAACCTAATGTGGTCACATTTGTCACAACCCCACTTTGGGGCTAAGTGTGAGAATGCAACTCACATTCCCAAAAGTGGGAAAACGGAATCCTCCGGGACTCCCAAAAATTCAGAAGATGATTTGAAGGGTCAAATCTCCTCGCCTTGATGCGTTCTTTATATCAATGGAAATCTATTGAAGTGTAGATGCCCAAAATGGCCTCGCATGGGCCATTTGGACATCTCGAGCCCAAGTTATGGGCAAAAGAAGGGCCAGGAGTCAAACTGCTAGTTTGACTCCGACCACTAAAAGTCAGGAATCGACCTCTTCCCGACGTCACCTCAAGGAGTGCGACATGGCGTTGGAAAGCTCTCGACAAGAGCTACAACTTTGGTTCAGACCTTGTCCCGATCCAAGTTTGAGGCGAGGAGCTATGACCGTCCAAAGTCTCGAGACTCCAACCCGGGACAATTTCGGGACTCCAACTTGGGAGTCCCGGGAAAAAGAGCCATTTGGATGTAATCTCGGCGGAGAAATGCAGAGTATACTATATGGGGGAAGGTGGTGGCTTCCCTCGAGTCCGGGCCGTGGTGAGTCTTGTGTGTCAAAGTGCCCGTGGCTTGTCCCAACACCCAAGGGTGTTCCCGAATGCTAACTAACCCTCTTGTGGTTGGTTTTAGATGCAGATTCGAGCTTGATAATCTAGTCCCTCTTCCTAGTCTAATCCCGGGACTTCTAACATGCCCCTCTACCCCCCTTTTAGTGCTGGAAGTTGGGAACAACCCTCAAGTCCCAACTTTCCGCAACTCTACATAGTTGGACCCTCAAGTGGGTTCAACAAGGGACTTGGGAGTGCGTCAACATTCAATTGTCAAGTTGTTTTTCATTGTATAGTGGATGGGACAATCTTAATTGGTTCTAGTTGGGTACCATTTGATACAAGTAGCTATTGCCAAAGCTTTGTATTGCTATACATTTTTTATCACATGTATTTTTTGGCTTGCTCCCCCAATATTCATAATATTAACTCTAATTTTAGTATGTTTGCAACACAGTTTTGCAGTGTCCTTTTCAAAATAAGAAGAGATTTTGTGTGGTTTGGGGCCCTATAAATACCACTGGCATGTTACCTACCTACATGGAAGGGGAAAATTATGGAGAGTTATGCATAAATGAATGTTGTTCGTGTGAAGGGCATGGGTTTTTTTCTGACTGCTTAAGGCGGCCCAAAAGGCAGGCCGGAGTGATCCAACCCCCATGACGGCACTAGTTCCGTTTGGGATGAATTCAAGTTCATCCCAATTATTAGATCTATTGCAGGCATTGAATTTGGGTCATTTCTCTTTTTTTTCCCTCACTTACTTCAAGGTTACCCATTAAAAAAATCTATTATATCGCTTGAGCATTTCAAACCCCAACTACCTACCTTCGCCCCACCAAAAACCTTAAACTTCACCGCCATTCAAAAGCAAAAGTGATGATGCAGAAGATGGTGTTACATAAGTGATGTTGAAGTGCTGCTGTAAAAGACAATGTTGTAAAGGTGGTGTTGAAACGATGCTGCAGAAAACATTGCTGAAATGGTGTTGCAAAAAATGTTCTTCCAAAAAATAACTAGTGCGTCTGTGGCAAGTAAGTGTACATCAACCTTTTTTTTTTCTTTGCTTCTTTTTCATTCTTGTTTTTTTTCCTCAAGTGTAACAGATGACGGTGAGTTTGCCTGGCTCGTTGTCATCTCTTTATTTTTTTCCCTCCTCAAGTGTAGAAAATGACGACAAGTCGAAGGGCTCATCATTGTTTTCTACACCTAAGATAAAAACTAAAAAATGACGACGAACGTCCCGGCTCATCGTCATCTATTACACTTGAGAAAAAAAACAAAAAAAAATGATGACAAGCCTCCAAACTCACCGTCATCTACTACACCTGATAAAAAAAGCAAAAAAATGACGACGAGCCAAGGAGGCTTGTCATCATTTATTACACCTGAGAAAATGCAAAAGATGACAACGAGCTAGGAGGCTTTCGGTTCATTGTCATCTCCTAGGTTTTTTTTCAAGTGTGAGCTCACTGGTTGCATCACCACCTAATGCATCTCCTGGGTTTTTTCTCAAGTGTGAGCTCACTGGCTACATCACCACCTCATGCATCTCCTAGGTTTTTTTCTCAAGTGTGAGTTCACTGGCTGCATCACCACCTAATGCATCTCTTCGTTTTTTCTCAAATGTGAGTTCATTGACTGCATCACCACCTGATGCATCATTACTGTAGCTTCCTATACATGGGGATGTCACCACCCCCTGACAAATGCAAAGGTAAGGAGGAAAGGGGCAATGAGGTATACAACATTTGGACAGGTTCCTGGCCAAAAGGAACCACACCAATGATGTTGGCTGGAGTTTCTTGTGTGTGTTGGAAATTCATTTTATTCAATTTGTAAATGGGCATAGTATAGATGACGACGAGCCTCCCTGGCTCATTGTCATTTCTTTGATTTTTTTATTAAGTGTAATAGATGATGGCAAGCCTCCTTGGCTCATTGTCATTTATTTATTTTTTTTTATCAGGTGTAGCAAATGACGGCGAGCCGAGAGGCTTATCGTCATTTCTTAATTTTTTTCTCAAGTGCAGAAGACGACGATGAACCTCCCGATTCGTCATTATTTCTTGGTTTTTTTCTTCAAATGGAGAAGATAACGATGAGCTGAGAGGCTCCCAGCTCATTGTCATTTCTTGGGTTTTTTTTCAAGTGTGAGCTCACTAGTTGCATCACCACCTGATGCATCAATATTGTACCTTCTTGTACGTGGGGATGTCACCACCCCTTGACAAATGCAAAGGTAAGGAGGAAAGGGGTAGTGAGGTATGTAGTATTTGGACATGCTCCTGGCCAAAATGAACCACACCAATGATGTTGGCTAGAGTTTTTTGTGTGTATTGGAAATTCATCTTATTCAATTTGTAAATGGACACAATATAGATGACGGTGAGCCTCCTTGGCTCGTCATCATTTTTTTATTTATTTATATCAGGTGTAGCAGATGATGGCGAGCCGGAAGGCTTGTTGTCATTTCATAAATTTTTTTCATGTGTAGAAGACGACGACAACAAGCCACCCAACTCATCATCATCTTTTGGTTTTTTTCCTCAAATGGAAAATATGACGATGAGTTGGGAAGCTCCTGGCTCATTATCATCTCTTGGGTTTTTTCTTAAATGTGAGCTCATTGGCTGCATCACCACCTGATGCATCATTACTGTAACCCTTCTTGTAGGTGGGGATGTCACCACCCCTTGACAAATGTAAAGGTAAGGAGGAAAGGGGCAATGTGGTATACATCATTTGGACAAGCTCCTAACCAAAAGGAACCACACCAATGATGCTGGTTTGAGTTTCTAATGTGTGTTGGAAATTCATTTTATTCAATTTGTAAATGGGCACAATATAGTTAACAATTTTTCAAATTTTCAGAGATTTTGAGAATACTTGAACTAGTGACTTTGTAAATGGGTGCATGCAATACACTGAACAAATCACTTTTGTTTTTTAGGAGGCCTTGAGTTTTATTCAAAAATATTGGCATGTGGTGAAACCATGTTGCCTCATGTGTTCTCATTATAATTACTACTTTGTGGTGAGGCCACATTGCCTTGAGTTCCTACATTACTTGCACAAGTTCACAATGTTATGCTTGGATTGCTCCTATCTTGTTTTTCTACTTTGACTTGCAAAATGTATTTGCCCATTATGTTTTGGTGATCTTTGAAAAGTTTGGCTTATTTTCATATGATTTGTTATGGAGATTCAAAATTCTAGGAGGATAGGTGTTATTTGTGGCACATCTTTTGGTGGCTTTCAGTAAAAACATATATTTCACCAAGTGACACACGACCAAAAGGGCAAAGAGGGTCTCTAAATAGTGTTTTACTTTGAGTTTGATTCTTTCAAATAGGAAAAACTCTTCTATTTTATTTTGAAAAAGGGTGGTGGTCCATATTGTTCATTGTTGTCTCTTGATTTTTTTCCTCAAGTGCAAAAGACGACAATGAGCCGGGATTTGGGCTCGTCGCCATCTTCTACTTTTTAAAAAAATTGTTGTACACAAAGGCACCATGTGTCATGCCCAAGATTTAATGTAATTATTAATAAATTTTCCATTATAAAATTTAATTTATAATGAATTCATGTAAATAATTAGTCAACATAGCCAAATAATTATAATAAAAATAAATTTAATAATATAACTTTATGATTTTTATATTAATTCAATTCAATTATGATGAAAAATATAGTTATAGTAATTAAATTTTATAATTAGATTATATTAATTAATTTTAATCAAAAATATAACTTTTAAAGTATAGGGCTTTTAAGCCTTTAAATATAATGAACAATATTTATTATTATTGATATTGGGAACATTTAAATTTGCAATTCTTTTTGTTTCAAGTTGTTGTTTTTGTATAAAAAAGTTGTAGCAAGTTGGAAAAAATAAGTTACTATCGCTTTTTATATGTTGTTCGCAATTGTTTATTTAAGGAAACTTGAAGTTTTTGGGTAGTGGTGGCAATCACTATTGTTAGGGAGATTCAAACTTTTGTTTTTTGTTTTTTTTGGATTGATTGTTGTTTAAGGATTTGAGTGTTTTTGTTGTAGGATGGCATGTCCTTGGAAGAAACTTAAATGCTAAGGAAAGGTGAATGCCGATAATCAACAAGTGAATGTTGTAGCAAATGAAGAAGAAATTGAAGTGGAACAAAAAATTATCATCTATACTTCTACTTTTGAAGGTAAACCTTAATCCCCTTCTTACTTTTGAAAGTAAATTTGTTGTGATGGATGATACATTTCACATGATAGGGTTTAAAAGAATGTAATGCAACACATTATGAATAGAAAATCTCAATCCAAACCCTAAACCCCATCTTCATTCTTTATTTGAAAATGGAGATGGGGTATTTTTTTGCCCAATTTTTTCCAAGCAATATCCTCATTGTTTGAAGGTTTTAATTGCTAGCCTATTTGTAATGCCCTCCTTCTATTTAATGTTTATTTGTTAGTTTGTAATACCTTCATATTTTTAGAGTTCTCTTGCTAGTTTATTTGTAATACCTTCATATTTTGTAAGTTTTATTGTTAGCTTGTTTGCAATATTTTCATCATTTTTAAGGATTATTTTTTGGATTGATTTTGAATGTTGTTCTTGTAGGGGCTTCGGCGGTTTCACATGAAAGTGATCAAATAGAAATACCACCAAATCATGCAATGGAAGATGCAAATTGGGTGCACAAAGGGTCAAGGTGGAAGTGCAAAATCAATGGATGCACTGATGCTTATGTAGTTAAATGGCTATTTCGTCAACATTTAGACAACAAACACGGGCTTCACATGGAGGTAGGCAAATATGGCCATCCTTCTACTTATGTTGGGGGACCAAGGCAACAAAATCACCATGCTATGAACGTTCAAATTTTGAACAACCACACGCAAGGCAAAAGTTGAATGAAAAAAAGGCTTTTGATAGAGTGAAAAAGAAAGCAAAGTTAGAATAGGATGAACTCCAAGCCTAAGTGCAACAAATGGAACAAGTTAAACAACCTTTGTTGGTACATTTAGCTTTTAAGATCTTATTAGGCATCATTGGGATTCTAGCATGGGGGTCGATGGGGTTCATCCCACAAAGTGCATGGGCATGCCTTCAAAAGGACGAAAACCTTCTTGAAACAATTTGGGCAAGTAGAGTTGCCTATGCAAAGCCTTTGAAAGTTGCATGGGGCATTCGAAATTAAACATTGGAGTCCAATAAATGCAACCGAATTAAATAAATGGATGCAATATCCAAGTATCACGATTCTGAAATCATTCATGGGTGGTATATTTCCATACTTATATATTTTTAAAAAACATTATTTGCATCTTACATTGGAATGTAATTTGTTTTTTTGTTTTCTTATGTTAGGCTTCGGGGCATAACAAAAGAAGCTTTTGTTGTAAATAAAATTTGACTTGCACTTAAGCATCGTCAATTATTTACTCATCACCATGTAGCCAAAGTTATAGAAGCTGCAGCAAAGTATTGCACCAATATGGCCATTCCTTCTAGTTCATCTTCGGAGGAGGAATAATTATGGATATAGTTTTAATGCACATATGCACCATTTTGTATCAAACCATTCTAGATTAACTTAGCATGATATTTTTTGTCACCATCCTTTTTGTAGTGTGGTTGTTTGAACATTTTTGTATCAATCCACTTGTTTTAATTTTGACTTCTAATTTTGGGATTTGTAAATTTTGGGTTAATCTCATGCCATGTTGCACACAATACCCCCATCCATTACGAATGGATTACACTTACTATAAACCAAATGAACAATACCTTCATCTAATAAGGTTAGCACATTCTATGGCCATGTTAAAGCATTTAAGCAATACTTTCATTATCCTTATTATGAAATATTCGTACAATAACCTTAACGAAAAATGTAATATAATATTTTTATATAATTACATTGCCTTTCATGAAAGGACCCTTTGGTGCATAAATCGGTTTGTCTATGTAGGTATTGCAAACTTTTGATCTTCTCTTGTTTCTGGTTGGGTTTTCTATAAAGATTTTCAAATTGCAATACCCACATATCAACCAACTCATGTTCATGTTCCATTACCCTAATCTAATTTTTTTCCTAATATATGTTTCAAATAAATAGGGGGGACATTAGGTTTAGGGAAATTAAGCCCAACTTTTTGTCATTAGTTGTTTTAAAATAACCTTTTTCCTAACATTTATATTCGAATATTTTTAAAATGAATTTATGTACTCACATACACACATGTATCTAACGATGTTCTTAGTTTTCTTTTTTTTTTCATTAAAGGAGAGGAGAATGAAGATGATTCCATGATAAAGGTATGAATGATAAAAAAACCTTCCCACTAATTCCCCCCCCCCAAATTAGGTCTAAAACATAAGTTGATAGTTTGTACACAATTTAGGGTTATGTAAAAATAATTCCAAAATTAGGTTTAACACTTAGTTCTAAAAAAATTGTTAAATTCCACCATTAAAGTTATGCAACTAATTCTTTTTGTGTTTATTTAATTTAAGGTCAATGTAAGGATTTTATGTTACATACAAAGGTTTTAATTCAACATTTTAAGGTTCATTATGTAGGTTTGCTTAATTTTTCAAATTCAAACCTATGCATGCATTAGATTGTAATGTTTACATGATGAGGGTTAAAGTTTTCAATTTGTAATACCATACCCTATCACCCTATGTTAAATCCCACATTATAATACCTAAGTAAATCTATGTTATGTAACCCCCCTTGATTTCATAATGCAAAAACCTATTCCCTCATCACCTAAGGTTATGTAAGATCATCTTGTTTATCAAATGCAATACCTACATTTAGTGCATAAAAACAATAGGATGTATCCAAAAGATACCTATTTTTAAAAAATTAACCAATTATCAATACCTTCATCTTTAGGTGTAAGCATTGACTATGGGCATGTCCTAATTTTTCCAAACTTTAATTTGCAATACCTACATTGTTTGTAGTGAATGTTAAGGTGATTGTTAAGGTAATTTTGTCTTTATTACTATATTGTAATATTACCATTATACCATAGTAAGCTTATCATTATACCTACATAAATTTATATTGTGTACCTTCACCAAAAACACCCTTTTGGTTAATAAAATTTTATTATGTAGGTATTACAAAAATTTAGTCTTTCATAATCTAGGTATACTTGGGGGGATCTTGTTCACCAAATGCAATACCTACATTTAATGGACCAAATGCAATAAGAAATATCCAAATGATATTTATAACTAAAAAAAATCATCATTCTAATGAAAAAAATAGGACAATACCCACATAAAGTGGTCAAATCGCCTTTTGGAAGGAGTAGGGAATTCGCAATACCTTCATCTAGCATAATTAATACCCATGAAAAATATGAAATTATATGCAATACTTGTGTTAATGTTCATTAACCTTTAACTATGATATACCCTAAATCTTGCAATACCTACATGCAATACCAATCAAATGCCATAAGAAACAAGATTGGTAAACATTACCCGCATATTGACATGATGATTATTATATAATTGACTTGCAATACCCACCTCTATATAATGTTTAAGTGAAATATTCTTATTTGGGAGTTTTAGAAGATATGTGTTATATAGCCCTAATAATGTAATTTTAATTTTCAAGCCTTATATGTTCATTGATACAAAAATCAAGGCATTAACACATAAATAATCTATTTTTTGACACAATTGTAATATGGTGCACATTTTAGTAATGGAAAATTAAAATGGGGGATAGGTATAAACAAATTTGTGTTTTTTTAACTCATGAGCCCTCTTCTTACAAATATTTCCATATTCTAACATCAATTCATGCTAATCCTTCATCCGATGCACTGAATTACCAAGTCCATCATTGATGTAATGAAATACCATGTCGGGATGCATGATTTCATTCACCTTGAAAAGGCGAATACCTCATACATCTGTTGCAATAGCATGCAACAATGATGTGGTGTGGTCTATGAGTTGAACCCCACCTTCTTTGACTTCATTGATGATTTCTTGCATTATGTCACCCATTCGAACAAGTGTCTTTTTCATGGAGGTGGATGAACTTGAAGGTTGGTTGTGATCTTTTTCATTTTCCACATTGGGGAAGTATCATTTAATCTCATAAGCTCGCACATATCAACAACCCATGGTTTTTCAGAGTGATCTTCATCGACCTCTTCATCATCAGATTCATTGTCATAAATGTGCAAATAGGTAGGATTTGTAAACATGGCAGTAAAACCTCCACAATCATATCCATACCATGTCCCACAATATTGAATGATATTTTTTTTAGTGACATCGATACATGTAAGAAAAATGACAACTTGATGTTTACACAAGTTTCCACGCAACGCCCATTCACATTTGCAACAAACATATTTGGTGAAAGGAAGTGGGACCTTATATGTCATATTCGGATGTTGTTGGTTTTGTACCATCCATGCATGGTTAGTTTCATTCGAATCAATTGTCGCATGGGTGACATTGGTGTGAGGGATCAATGTGGCCTTCTCAATGGTTTCTTATGAACCTGCATTTTTTCATTTCAATTGTGTGCATGTAGTGTCTTACAATCATTGTCGTGAGTCTCCACACTAACTAATCAATTCGTTGACCTTGAAACCCTTTTATTTCCAAAGAGAACCAACGTTTCAACGCCCCATGGTAAGATTCAATTGATGCTTGTGTGTCTCATTTTGAATGTGGCATTCATTAAAGCCCCACCATCCACAAATCTACAACAAGATATAGTGTGCATCCATAAATTGTCGTGTAGGTATTGCATTTCCTTCTACCATATATAGTATGGATTAGGGTCATAATGTGGGTATTGCATTTTTCCCCCATATATAGTGTGCATCTTTAAAAAGTCATGTAGGTATTACATTTAAGGCTCCCGCATATAGTGTGGATTAGGGTCATAATGTGAATATTGCACTTTGCCCCCATAAACAATATGCATTTTTAAATTGTCATGCACGTACCACATTTAATGCTCCCACATAAAATGTGGATTAAGGTTTTAATTTGAGTATTGCATTTAGTGCCCACATGGGATTGTTAAGTCCACCATTAGTGTTTTTACCTTAATTCAAATAGTGAATATTTTGGGATATGCATAACATGGTGCAACAATAATAATGAATTGAGAGTTAATTCACGTACCAACTTGAAAATAATAAGTCCAAAAATATTGAGTCCATGAATCACCGGGTAAATGTTGGGTGAAACTTTCAATGATCTTGTTTCTCCCACAAGTCAAGAAGGTTTCAATGTTTTCATTTGGTTCAATGGGCATGTATATGACAGTGTGAAGAGCATCCAATATTGCACGTTGCATTTCATTGTCTTTGATTTTTTCCATCAAACGTAAGCACCAAGCCTTTAAAACGTGCCATGTGAAAAGGTAAATGGGCACTTGATTGTCACCCCACACAATCCTAACCATGCATAAAATACCAATTTATTATCATTTCAACTAATAACATTATTTGAAATGGAAAATGTGGGATGAAATTTTGAAATGGTTGCATGTACATAAAAGCTCAAAAAAAGGTAAAATGAAAATAAAACTCACCGCAATGCTCATAATTCTTGTGGAGCTTCATTAACAATGAAACATGAAGGTTTCCATTTAGGGTTCTACCTTAGAAACTTTGTTTTCAAAGGAGTTAGCCATTCCACCACATCATCACATGTTTGGCGACTTGTAATGATTCATGCAACCGACACTCCAATGCAATGTGCATCAAACACCATCAATGTGAACAAATGAAATTTCACATCATTGGTGCCAAAGGTGGCATCCATTAAAATTGCCCCATTATCATCTAATGAAACCATGGCTTGTAATTGAGATGGGGTTTGTATCCCTATTGTGAATGGGACATGAATCCCATTATCCTCACTTGCATCTTGAAAATAAAACACATAATCTAGATGATTAAATGCCCATGTGCAAAGGGAAATGGCCGGATTTTGGTGAAAATGCCAACTCCTTTTTTTGTGTTTGCGATCCAAGTAAGTAATGTCTTGTTGTCTAATCATCTTTTGTCATCGCTTCTCCTGCATTGATTCTAGCCCACCATATTGCCTTATGTTTATCATATATTTGTTTGACAGTGTAACCTAAACCTAATTGGGTCCTAATGTGGTCCTTGAGGGCTTGTGACATTCATGGGGCAAAAAAAGATGGTCGCGCAATGGAATCAAGGTCATGTTTGCCATGTGCAGGCTCACCATTGATTCGCGTATGAAGTCGATGGTAAAATATTATCTTTGTCACCATAGGTCGTGTGTACAATCGCCAAATAAAAAATTGAATTAAACAATTTTATTTAATGGATTGATGGTGATTTGGGTCTCCATAATTATTTTTTGGCCCATACCCACATGCATACTTACAAATGTGGAATCAATTTAGGACCTAAAGTTTGGTACAATATGAGGTTAAAAAATAAGTTCCATATAACAAAAGTGAATAATAGAACATCATACCAAATATGGCTGAGGTGGTTTTGGATTTTTGGCATTTTTACATTTTCTTGTGAAGGTACTTGCTTATAAATGTTCCACTCCATTAGGGAATGTTCATGACTTCGTTCACCGTTTAGAAATTTCGAAATTCGTGCATGTGGGATGTATGCACACTCAACCTCAATTATATGTGCCCCTCCATGTCATATGATATGGTCTATGGCCATAATTGTAAATTTTGAATCCATATTATCTATGGATAATCTAAATGTAATACCCACATGATAGTTAACAAATTACACTATTTATGGAAAAAAAAATGTAATACCTACATGACAATTTAAAGATGCACACTATATATGGGGGAAAATTACAATACCCACATTATGACCTTAATCCACACTATATGTGGGAACCTTAAATGCAATACCTACATGACAATTTAAAGATGCACACTACATGTGGGGGCAAAGTGCAATATCCACATTATGACCTTAATCCACACTATATGTGGGAACCCCAAATGCAATACCTACATGACAATTTAAAGATGTAAACTACATGTGGGGGCAAAGTGCAATATCCACATTATGACCTTAATCCACACTATATGTGAGAACCCTAAATGCAATACCTACATGACAATTTAAAGATGCAAACTACATGTGGGGGCAAAGTGCAACACCCACATTATGACTTTAATCCACACTATATGTGGGAACCCTAAATGCAATACCTACATGACAATTTAAAGATGCACATTGTATATGGGGAGAAAATGTAATACCCACATTATGATCTTAATCCACATTATATGTGAAAGCCTTAAATGTAGTACCTACATGATAATTTAAAGATGCACACTATATGTGGGGGTAAAATGTAATATTAGCATTATGACCCTAAATCCACACTATCTATGAGAAGCCAAAATGCAAAATCCATATATCAAACATGGAACATTCTTAGTGGAATTTGATGACCCTATTAAAACCATCTAGGGAAATTGATTTTTTAAAATTAGGAACAAAACAATAATAAAAAAGAAATGATTAAGAAAAAATATCATATTGTTGATGTTCAAAAATGATATCACATTCAAAAGAGTTGTATCTTGATTTGAAAACACAACCTAAATAAATCAACACACATTTCATTAAGCCTTAAATTTAAAACCCTAAATAATCCTAATGATAAATGCTCTCAACCTAATGATTATACAAACAAAACTACAAATGGAATACAAATTTTTTTATAACAATTATGTTTTGAATTTTAAAGTTAATCAATTAAAAATTATAATGAATGGAAGCATTAACCTTAAAGTTTAAAACTAATTACCCAAAAAAATTATATATAAACCTAAACAATTTTAATGGTAAATGTCATAAAAACTAATAACTATATAACCATATACAAATGCCATACAAAATAATCTTTTAGGAATGAGTGATGAATTAAAATTGAAACACATGAAAAGAAAAATTAAATGAATGAAATAAGAGTTTATTCTCTTACCTTTAATGTGGTCACTTCAACTTGAGACTTTCTTCATTCACCTTCAAAAGAGATAAAATGCATCTTGTTGCAAGTATTTGTATGTGAAAATTTGGCCAAATTTCCCCCCAAAATCTAACCTAAGATTGATTTTGATTAGTATTAAAAATTGTGCAGATATTCATAAATGTTTGACATCTTTTTAACTCTATATTTATCGAGCCTATTCTTTAATTAAACTAAGTACATCTTGCATTAAATGGTCCAAAGTGGAGGTAGAGGACTGTCGCCAGAAAAAATCTCGCAATTGCAATACCCACATTTTACATTATAATATTTGCAATTGAAGTCCATACTTTGCAACTGCATAGGTAAGTATAATGACATGTGGGTAAGTAGGTTTTGTCAATAAGTAGATGTTTTGGAAATAATTAAAATGGCATTACTGAAAAATGTATCTACCTTTTTTGCCTACTTTACCCTTAGCATAGTAGAATGTTGGTTAACTGTAAGGTAAAGAGGTGAATGAAAAAGAGGCGAATCATCCAGCCCATCCTATGGACAGAACAGCCAACTGGTGCAGTCATGGGGGCTCGTTCACTCTGGCCCAGAAGGCAGGGAGCAAGGTCCTGGGCCCTTCCGTTTGGAGCTAGATTGGATCAAGGCACTGAGAGTTACTTAGCAAACATCTGACCTTATTCACTTCCAAAATCTACTCCATGCAGCTGGCCTTCAGTTTCCTCATCGCAGGTTATGATGCTTCAACTTAGAAGTTCTTCAGTTGTTCAGGGAGTAGATTTAAGCTCCTAATCCTGTGATGAGGACTTGAGTGTACAAGTTACCATTTTGTGAACATTCCTACTGGTTCTCACGTTAAGGCTATTTCATGTGTACATGTTTTTTCTGCGACTCTGAACACAGTCTTTGCATTGTCCCAGTTTGCAGGGAAGTTTCCATTCACTGCAAACTTCCCTGTTTATTCAAACAGTCATCAAATCACTGATCTTGTAGATCTGTTCCCGTTACTTGGATGCATGTGAGAGCCGTAGCAGAAACATGTTATACCAGAACTCATGTGTCTCTGCCCACAAAAAGTTTCATGCGCTGAATCCTGGACAAATTATTGTTCAGAACAAGCAAGTGCATCTGGGTCACCTGCTTCGACTCCCATCATTTCTTGCAATTTTCACATACCCACCACTCCATTGATGTATGCACAAAAGCTTTGCCCCTTATTACAGCTGAAAAATGTTAAGGATCCAAACTCCATTTCATCATGACAACCTTGGTTGAAGTCAGTGCTGGGTGGGTTTCAGAAATTGCACCAAACCTCTACTTGCTGGTCATCAGGTGGTTTGTTGGGGCTCATAACTGTGGTTCTCAAAAATCAAAGAATTGGTTCTGATACTTAGGTAAACCATGGATGTCAATAATTAAAAAATGGAAAAAATCAAACTTGGGCTCTGAGCGTTACCATTGACAATCAACATTCTTTTTTCCCTCTTCTTAGGTTTTCATATGGTTTTCAATAGTTAAATATTATAGACATGAAAAAGCAAACGTTAGCTTTCTTTTTTATATCCATGTTGGTGGGTAAAGGAAAGGAATGAGATAGGTATTAGGAAAGGAGGGAGGTAATTATTAGAAAATGAATGAGATAATTAAGTTTTCATATGATCCTTTGCATTGCAGTTCCAGTTAATTGGAATGAGATAGTTAGGTTTTCATACGATCTTTCACATTCCAGTTCCACTTAATTTAGAATGAAATCTATCTATGAAGGAAGGTAGTTTGTTTTGTTTTGTAGTTATGGGATCCACTGAACTGGGATGCTTCAGATCGTGTTCTTGATGTCTTTGGAAAGCTCTCTTCGACCAGGAGGGGTGCACAGGCTTGGTTCCATGACATTTGGACTTGAGCTCACCCCCCTCCATTTTGGAAACACCCTCTCCCCCCCCCCAAATCCTTGGGACTTATGCTCCACTGAACTTACCTTACTCTCGCACCCCTAGTTTATCTATTAAGGAAGGTAATTTGTTTGTTTTGTTTGTTTATAATGTTGAGATCTCCCAAGCCACGGTGCCTCCAATTGGCACTGTTGGAAAGCCCACAATGAGTAGGGTGCACTAAGGTGACTTTGTAAGGTTTCAACCAATGTTGGTTGGTTTGAAGTTTTTGATAGGGTTAGGTTTGGATTTAGGTTCTACATGGACTGGAACCAATCTTAGAACTGGACCCAATGGGTTTACATGGACATGATCTGATGAGTCTCAAGGGTTTTCAAAAAATCAGGTTTGGGTCATGGGCTCAGGTAGGAGCTAGGGTTTTAGGTTTAGATACTTCTAGGGTTTTTTAATTCTAGTGACCTATGACTAAGTTCTAGGGTTGTAGGTCCTAGACTTAAGCTTAAATATATAAGAGCATCTTCAATGAGAGCACTAAAATGATCTTTACACAGATATGTTGTGATGGTCTCCAGATTCTTATGTTGAATAGAGACTCAAATAGGACCCATGTGGGTAGAGACCATTGTTGATTAATTGTTCTCTTTATTGTTTCCTATTGCTACTTTTGGGAACATGTTAGAAATACTTTGAGACTGTTGGGAGCTTATTGGAAAGTTAAGAGAATGCTAAAATCCTAAAGCATATAGGCGGTTTTTTTTTCTTTGTATTTTTTAACCCTCACTGGGGCCAATATGGCTCAAATTACAGCATAGCGAATTATTGTAACTTCCAGTTGATGGAAGGTACCCACCAGGCTGGCAAAGTAACTTTCAGCACGGGGAAGTTACACTCCGGTCTGCTTTTCTTTTTTTTCTTTTTTTTTCTTTTTTTAAAAAATTTAAATTCTCATTCCTTTTTATAAAAAAACTTTTACTTTTTCTCTTTTTTTTCTTTTTCTTTATTAGACTCTGATTATTTTTTAAACAGAGAATTTATTCAAAATTGTGACAGTACATTCAAAGCAAATCCCTACAAAAATGAAAATTGGAATTCCTTATTTTGAAAATAGAAAAATCAAATAACTAAAATAAACCCAAGGTCAAAGAAAAGAGAATCTTGCTATTTTCCAAAGTATTATGATACTTACACAAAAAGGACTCATAGAAGGACTATGGATCAAAACATTTAATGTCTCTATCTGGATTCCACTTCACCAATCCCAAAAACCCAAGGTAATGTTCCCAAAAACCATCCCAGACAATGTTCCCAAAAATCATCTTAGAAAACCCAAGGCACCACTCTTAGAAAACATCCCAAAAACCCTACCATCAACCATCACCCAAAGCAATGTCCCAGAAAACCTCTCATCAACCATCACTGAAGGCAATGTTCCCACTGATAAACCATCACCACTATAATATTGCAAAGCACTCAACATTGATCTCTCAACAACCCCAAAAACCCAACCCCTTTGCATCCTCATGAAATCCAGAATTTTAGCTCTAATTATCATCCTATCCACATTCTCCTCTAGACCTTTATTATGCAAGTATTACAACAAGCAAAGACCTTTTTTGTGGAACAAAAAAGTTCAAAAGTTTTTTTTTGTAGGATTACAAAAAACTATCAAAAAAGTTGAAAAGTACTTTTCAGAAACAAAGATTATCCTACTTATCAAGTACATTTGGTGGCATTAAACCAAGGATAGACTTTGGATCTATGACATAGTTAATGGTAATAGGATAGTTCTAAAAATGGCTGAAGATGTGGTTAGTTGCTTTGTTGACATTGATAGTTTCAAGTGTAGGGGGAGAATGCATGGCTCGTAATCTATCATTGTACTTTGATAAATCCTTTTCAAACAAATCATTCCAAAAATTGTTTTCAAGGTTAATGTCAAATTCACTTGATTTTGGTTCAGAGACCTATATGTTGGCCTTCCTTCGATTTATGTAAACAACAACAGAACAAATTGAGGTCTTGATTTTCTCTGGATCAATAGAAGCATTAACAATAGAAATGGCAAGAAAAGCACCAACAACAAAAATGGTAGCAAAATCAAGCAACAACAGAAGTGGCAGCAAAAGAAGAAATTATACGAGAAGGAACACCATAATTAAGGCCACCAATCACACTAGTATTTCGAGAATTCAATACAACACCAACAAAGCCATCATGGCTAGCATCAATAGAAATTCCCAAACCACCAAAAACCATTATGGAGGAAAAACCCACATCAACAACATCATCTTTTCCAACATGAAAACTTTGTAGCACAAATTTTGAGTCATTAAAAAAAAAACAAACAAACTTGAAATTTTTGAAAGGAAAACAAATAACAATGTAAGTGAAATTACCTTGGTTTTTTTTAATGCAGCCTTTTATTTGTTAAATGTTTCCTCATATCTCAACGAACAACCATTTTTTAATTCACCACTTATGATTTGTTGCATTGCCTTATTAGTAGATGTTTATCAATTTAATTGTACTTATACATACAACAAATAACAACAACTCAGGCACATTAGCACATGGGAAAAAAATAATCAAACAAAACATAAAACAAATCAAAACGAGAAAAAACATTCAAATTTTTTTAAAAAAAGAAAAAAAAGGTTAGTATATTAATTCCCCATATGAGATTGGGTCTTTGTGACATGTGACCTCCATACTATACTCTCAAGGAACCAAAACCTCTTCCATACAAGTGATGTCAACACTTATGCATGTCTTGTTGGACAATACTTTCTCCTTCAATTTAGGAAAGTTAGCAATAAGAATATCTAACAATAAATCCTAACTAATTGCAATCAATTACAGATTTTGTAAACCATATCTGATTTTATGCCCTCCACTTAGGCTTAGTGCGTAAGAAAAGTGGATTTAACCCAAGCTTGTCATCAGGCCACTTGGTAGGACAATGCTAAACTAATTATTTGTAAGTGGAAATGACATCATCAACAAGACAATCAACTGCATGACAATGGTGATTTGCTAAACATCTAATAATACGAATGCGCTAATTTTTGAAACTTTGTGACAAAACCTAAGAACAACATTAATAGGTAATGACCTTAAACAAAATTCTTCAAAATCAACACTATAGAGTTCAAAACACCCCTTAATGAAAAAGTTTAGATAGTAGAAATATCCAAATTTGATATTTAAACTAGATGGAAAATCAGGTTGGCATATTACTTGTGCTAACATTCACCATTCTTCTTCAATGGACAACATTTCAAATTTTTTGATAACCTTCCCAAGTCCAACTAATGGTGATCAAAAAGTCACTTAACTACTAACAACCTTAACTTAGTGATACCTTGGATCAAAGAAGATGTTGAATGGAACTACAAGCATTTTACCAAATTCAACCACATGTTGTTCTTGCCTATATTGTATCAATTTTCCATACCTTTTATTAAAAATTGAATGTTGTAAAAAAAACACAAATAGAAAAATAGAAACAAAACACATCTATTATAAGCAATAAACACCTTAAATTCTAATAGAGAGCAACAAACTTACCCTAAATCATAAAGTTCCTTTCCAAACCTTAAAACCTAATTTACCTTGTTTGCAAACAACATAAACAAAAAGCAGAAAAAAAAATCAAAATTTTACAAATAAGAGAAATCAAAAGCAAAAACAAGAAATTTAAAATTTAAAAATAAAACGATACCTTGTTGGAAGGTATAGGTTACTGTCCTTTTTTTCAACTTGCAACACAAATGAAAATAACACATCTACCAAATCTTTAATAAATTCTTCATTTTCAAATAAATCTATAATTGATTTTTACATGTCAAAACTTTGAAACATTCACCATTCATCAAATGTGTTTTTTGCCCAAAGTTCACCATGTTTACTTGTTCTCCAATGTCTTTGATTCACATTTTCCATCTCTTTTAAATTATCAATATCCAAAAAACAAGACTTCAGTAATGGCTCCTTAACAAGAGATTCACATTCAACCCCCTCAACAACATTAAATCCAAAAGCAAAAAGTTCACAACTACTCTAATCTAATTAATAGAATCAAAAGTAGCAATAACCCCATGGCTAGAATCATAAAAAAAAATCAAACCTAGAAGGAAAAACATTGGCATCAAAATCTTCAAGATTTGAAGGAATAAAAGTGTCAAAAAAATGCATATACACATATATTTTGCATTTGTTTCAAGATTTTAATTCGGAAAAACAACACAAGATTCTACAAGAAACTCATGCATGTAATCAACATATTGCACATAAATCTCACTTTTGTCACTAGCCCACAAAAAATCATCACCAAAGTTAATGGTGACTATTGGTGTTGGCAATCTAATAAAAAAGGATCCATAAACTGTTAGGTCTAGCAACTAACTAGGAAGAGTGGGAGGAATACTTACTGCAAGTAAAATATCTTCAAAAAATTCAAAAACAAGATCTACAAAACTTTCATTACAAACCTTTTTCATAGTTGTAGACATTATGAAAAACAAAAACAAATAAAAAATCAAAAGAAGAAAAAAAAAGTCACTAAAACAAAAAGTGTAACATAAAATCTAGAAGAATTGCACCTTCATAACACATCAAACAAAAAAACCAACAAACTTTGAAACATGCAAAACTAAAACCAAAAGAACACAAAAACCTGCACAAATCAAACAAAAAAGTTAATGAAATAGCCAAATAGTTTCAAGAAGATATCAAAACACAAAAAAACAAAACAATGTTAAAATTTTAAAAAAAGGACAGCAAGAAAATTTGTGATGCAAAAACCACAGTGATACATGTACGATGTATAACCAAATGCCATGCAAATGCAATATGGTTATAGTGAAGGTGAACTACAAGCATGTAGATGCGATGTGATTGTAGTGAGGGCGAGATACAAACGCCATGTTGATGCAATGTAAACGGGAGATGTAAATGCAAATGGAGTTGGCACGATGCAAGCAAAAGATGAAAATGTGAAGAAATATGAAACAAAAAAACACAACATTAATCATAGAAATAATTCACCAACCAAAGAAATTCAAAATGCCTGCACCACAATGTAGCAAATGTAGAAGGGTGAAACAAAACAAAATTAGAAAAATAGAAAGAAAAAAATAGTGTGTTGAAAAATGTTTAAAAGTCGACAACAAACACTACTAGTGATGATCACCAACATAGAAGTCACAACCCCAAGCACAACAACAATGTGCCAATTAAAGAAAAAAAAAAACCAACATTGACACACTCCTAATTCCTCGAAGGATTCAAATGTGAGTCCAAGTAGAAGATAACAGAAGAAGGAGGAGTCGGGGCACGCTCCCTAGCTCACAACACTTTGAGGGGTAGAAGGGCATGTTAGAGCTCCGGGATGGGACTAAGAAGAGTTAACAAGCTTCGCTCACTCACACTGGCCTGCACACAACCCACACAAAGTGGTTAGTGCATAGTTGGAACACCTTTGGTGTTAGGACGAACCATGGGCAACATGAACACACTAGACTCACCACGACTCGGACTTGGGGGAAGCCACCACCTTCCCCTTTATAATATACTTTGTGGTTGGCCACGAAGCCTACATCCAAATGGCTTTTCTTTCCCAGGACTCCCAAAATCGCGCCATTTGGGTCTCTTGTGACTTTGGAGCCCCATAATTTTGCGAGCAGACCTTGGATCGAGATGAGGTCTCAAAGCAAAGTTGTAGCTCTCATCGAGAGCTTTCCAACGGTATGTCGCAAACCCTCTGCAGTTAAGTAAATCGGGTCGATTCCTGACTTTTGTGGTCGGGAATCAAATTGCTAATTTGACTCCCGGCCCTTCTTTTGGCCATAACTTGTGTTTCAGATGTTTAAATGAGTAATGCAAGCCCATTTTAGACATCTACATTTTAAAAGCTTTTCAATGATATAAAGAACACCACAAGCCATTGAGTTTTGACCCTTGAAATCACTTTTTGAAATTTCGGGAGTCCACCGGGACTCCATCTCCCAAAATGGGAGTTGCCTTGGGAGTGTGAGGGTTCACTCCCTCATACTCCTTCGCATTTTTTTACACTCCCGGGAGTATGTGATGTGACTCCCGTGCTTCTTTTTGGCCCGCACCCTTGCGACCTTTTTGCTTTGACTCCCGGGTTTCTTCTTGGCCCGCAACCTTGTAACCCCTTTTGCCTTGACTCACGGGCTTCTTCTTGGCCCACAACCTTGTAACCCCTTTTGCCTTGGTCGCAAGCCCAAAGCTATGGTTGCGACAAACATCGTGACACAACAAAAGAAGAAGGAAACAAAATAAAACCCAAAAAATGAAGGAGCTCCTTAAAAATTGTGAAAAAATAGATAACAAACATTGTTAGAAATCACCGACACACAAATCACAACACCAAATGCAAAAACAAGGTGTTAAGCAAAGAAAAATAAAATCTAACATCACAAAACATAATTCAAAAAGTGAAAAAAAAACTCTTTGAAATTGGGGGAAGATAATGAGCATTGTTGGAACCAACACACAAGTTCCAAAACCAAGCACAACAACACGTTAAGCAAAGGAAAATAATAATAATAACATTGTGAAGAAGAAAAACATAAGAACAAAATTAATAAAAAAACTAACAAAATGAGAAAGGAGTGTCATAAAACTAAGAAGAAACAGATAACACCAAGTTCATCAACAATGTGACAAACAAAAATAGAGAAAGAATTACAAAAGAAGTACCCTGAACAAAACAAAAAACATGATGGAGTGCCTTGAAATGAACAAAGAAACAACCAATAAGCATTGCCAATAATGATCACCAACATAAAAAAGAATGAACCTTGTACAATCCGCTAGGTTAGAGAAGCGGCGAACAACAAAAAAAAAGTGAAAAAAACAAATTCAGTGCAAAAGAAAAGAAATGTCAATGCTTCATGAAGGTGAAGGGTCTAAGAATAAACTCTTCCAATTTTTCAACCAAGACCATCAACCTATTGTCGACCTTGAGCTAGGATCTCAAATCCAGAAGCATATGTTCCTTAGCCTTCTTCTTCATCAAAAACTTCAAAACCATTTACAAATCAACTTTTGAACCATCCCCAATAACAAGTGGAAAATGACCTTAGTTTAAACTTGGAATTAGAAGTTCTTATAAAAGTTGAATTTAGACCCAAAATTGGTAGGTTTTCATTTTTAAAAAATTACCTAAACTTGGAATTAGAAAATCTTCCATTTTTAAAAAAAAACTCCAAACCTTAAACCCAATAGTTCTAAACGTAAACCTAACGATGATATATTTGAATTTCCAAATTCCATTTGTTGACATGAGGATGATGATGATAATGGTAGATATGCATTTCCAAATGTCATTTGAGAAACAAAATATTCTAATTTGTTGACAACAACACATGATGATGATGATCATGGAGCATATGCATTTGGAAATCCCATTTGAGGAACAAAACATTTTCATTTATTGGCCTTGCCTTCATAGGCAAGGATATTGTGTTTAGATTCATTATAGAGTATACTAGCTTAATGGATTTTGGCCCTTATGTAGTAGGTCTATTTTTATGTGCAAATTTTCAAAAGATGATATTTTGGCTTGTGTTGAAACTTGAGATTAGTTATAAAGGTATGATATCTTGAATGATTTTGGTTTCTTTTAGAGGATTTTTTGAAGATTATATTTTTGCATGGTGAAGTATTTGAATTTCCATCATTCTTCTTTTGCCTTAAGATACTTTTTAATGTAAATGGCAATGCCACATCGTGACAAACCACTTGTTGTTGATGTCAACAAGTGATGATGGTGATATGATGATGGCACATATGCATTTCCAAATCCCATTCGAGGAACAAAAGACCATGACAAACAAACAACGTTGCAAAAGTGCACATGCAAAAATAGATTTGTGAGGCAAAAATATCCAAAACCAGACTTGATATACACAACAACAGAATTCGTTGGCAAATTTCCCCCAAAAAACGTGGAAAAAACTGATCATCGTTGTACAACCTCGTTCACCACGACGACGACGACGACGGCGCGCCGTAATTTCACGCTTGCCGCCAATCGGCGCGCAATCGTCCATTTACGCTCGCGCTTCACACAAATCCTCTTTCCTTCTTTCTCTCACGCTCTCGGGTTTTGCAGTCGGCTACAGTGATTCGAGAGCCCGAGGGCAACGGAATGGAGCTTCGAGTTCTCACTGCGCATCCGATGGCTGATTCTTCTCTGGCTCTTCCCCTGCTGGACAATTTTTTTTGTCTCCGGTATTGTCACATTGGGAGGAGTTGAGAGCTTGAATAATACTACTTGCCGTTTTTAGTCGTTATTACTGGCGATTTTTGTTATGGTTTCATTCTTGTAAACCAGTTGGCGTAGAGGTGATCGTTTGGTTCGCTGATCAATGTGTTGCTCGACTCCGTGAGTCTGCGACTTCGTGTGCTTTTGGCTATGAGCCATTGTCTTGACGACGACGACAACGATAGAGGAGTTGGAATTGGTTGGCTAGCGGACCGGCCAGGTCTTAGGCGAGTTTGATCTCACCGCACGAAGATGTGAAGGAGACTAGTAGTGATGAAGTTATCTGAGACTACACAAGTTAGAGAACGTTATTGCAACGTTGTTCGTGGCCAAATCTGACGACATCTTGACAATCAATCCTCGTATTGGAAAGTGGGAGCCCCGAAAACTTCCACACTCCAAGGTAGAGAGAGAGAGAGAGAGAGAGAGAGTTGATTTCTGCTCGCGGCAAAGGTTTTCTTCGCCAAAGCTACGATCGCACGGGAGGAGTCTGAGAGGCGATAACGATGGTGTAGCATCAGCATTCAGGATGTGAGCACCAACAGACGGATTTCCGGACAACAACATGGAGACGGATCCAGAGTACGTCAGCGTATCGATTACGGCTGACGAGCTTCAACAAATTGAGCTTGTGCTGCGGACCTCAGGAGCGCGCTTGAAGGAGCTTTACAAAAAGGTAAATTGTTGAACAATCTCTACCTTTCTGATGATGATAATATGGACCAATCTCTCCCCTTGTATCACCTTGATTCCCGGATTCTTTTATAGATTTTCACAAGATTCTTCAGTTATCTGAAGAAACTATGTACTTGCTTTATTTCCTATACCAGGTTTCAGAATCTGCGTTCAAGGACCTCGGTGCTGTCTTCGAGACACTGCACTGGGACATTCTGAAAGAGACTGGTTACATGAGCTGGTTCGGACTAGCCTTCACATTAGCTGGCTATCTCAGCTCTTATTGCCAGGGGGAAGAAGTAGCAAGATCTGCTGCTGCTGCTGGAGACAAATGGTTGAGCTTGAAGGCCCAGACCGATTTCATTGCTGACCAGCTTGATGAACTGAAGCTTTGTTTACAGGTGGACAATGACATCTTCAAGCTTGCAGCTGGCACTCTGTTGTATTGTTGTACAGTGATCCGATATGCGAAGTCCAAAAACCGTGGGTGAGTATAATCTGTCTCAGTACATGTCATGCATCCAGTTGTGATTATCTATTAGGTAAAAGTGTATTACATTGGTTCTGAAATCTCTTCCCAGATTTTCTCGTTATCTGGATATTTCTTGCAGCAATCAGGATGATTTGTCTTCATGGCTCCTTAGTGAAAACCCAAGAATGAAGCAGTTCTGCATTGGATCTCTGCAGGCCATGCATGTGTATCCTTATCCTGAATCAGCACTCAATCAAGCTGTGATGTGAGCTAGCTGCAATGATATCCATGAGTAACGGGCACTCTTGCAGATGATTGAATGTAAAGCAGGTTTAGGGATTGTGTGTTGCTTTTCAGGACTGGCAAATGTCTGAAAAGATGGGTTGTGAGTGTTGATTGAGTGTAACAGATGTTTATGCTTTGGACCACGTCCAGCTGGTTCACCTGTGAAGGAGCAGATAGAGAGCTCAATAGGGGAGCTCAAGAGCTTGCAGGATAATCTCACATTTGCAACTCTTGCAGCTGTTGGGAACCGGGTTTCACAACCTATTAGTCCCCCTGGAACTACAATCAGAAAGTCAGGACTTGAGCTGTACACCATAACTGTGGGGCTGGAACAGCATGTTTCCACTATAGTTGAATTTGTGAACAAGAATGGGGTCTGTCTGGTGGGTATTCATGGGCAAGCTGGTCTTGGGAAAACAACCCTTCTCAATGAAATTGTTGCCAAGGTTGAGAAGATTGAGAAGCGATTGTTTGCATACATTGAGGTGAGTGAGGATCTCTGCAAGCTGCAGTCGTCTCTTTTAGAACAACTTGGAGGTGGTAAGAAGGAAATTACCAGTGTTGCGCAAGGTAGGAGTGCACTTCTTTATCAGCTGCAGAAGCTAAAACAGAACAACAAGGTGGCTCGCATAGCTATTGACAACCTATATGACGTGCGGTTGGTAGGGGAGCTCTTCCCACACAGCTTAGGCAAAGTCCTTCCTGCAAACAGCTGTGTTATCATCACATGTCCCTCTCTCGCAATTATTAGCAGAGTTGATCAGCTTTGTCGGCCTGCAATGCCAAATTACCACTACTTACCCTACAAGCTTCCTTGTCTGGCCCCACAGCAAGCAAAAGTCTTGTTCATCTCTCATGCTGCTTCAGAGCCTGTCAATACCCACTATTCCATCAATGGGATATTTTCCAAGTATGGGGATCTGGCAAACCACTTCCTGCCATTGTGCGAAGGTCTTCCTATGGCCATCAAGGTTGTAGGTTCCTATTTTTCCAATCCCGCCAACCGCAATGAAGAGAACTGGACTGCCATAGGGAAGCGAATGAAGCAAGTTGCTGAAGAGATGGACACATCTGAAGATCAGATGTTCGCAAAGCTATTGGTAAAATTTTAACACAATTGCATCTTTAGAAGCCCATAAATCTTGCTGCCTGAGTCCTATGGCTGTAACTAGCTGGATTGGGGAACATAAAATTTCTGCTCTGGTTTTTGCTGAAATTTTCACATGTTTTGGCAGTTGGTCTAATACTTTGATGCATTGAATGGCAGTAATGTTTACCACTAGTTTTTCACATATGTAGGTCATATACGAGAAGCTAGGTCCAGCCCAGAAGGAAGCATTCCTCAATATTGCTGCATTTCTCCGTGGCTGGGACTGGAGGACAGTGGAGCGCATTGTTGGGAAACCACAGCTGGACACTCTAGTGGACCAGGCCCTTGTCAGTGCAAACCTCAAGGATGCTGACAGCACTTCTGGCATTGCACAGTACACTCGATACTCGGAGAGGCCCTGGAAATCAGAGATGGTTATGATGCATGAGTTGCTGTATGCCATTGCTTGCAGGCGTGCTCAAGGCAATCGTGTTTGTTCTGAGGATCAGACCCACTTACCTGAAAGACTGAAAATGGATGGCCCTGGCATGGTTTGTTTCTCTGCATTTTCTGGGTGTCAGTTATTCCGGATGTTTCTATGGTCAGTTTGAGTTATACAGTCATTGTTACATTTTGGTTTGAAAATCTGCTTGTCCCACAGGTGCAAGTTAAAATGAAGGGAAGCTTACCATCACAAGCCTGTTGATGTGGGTTGATGTGGATACTATTGATTTCTTCATTAGATATGTCTCTTGCGCTTGTCAATGTGGTAGTGGGTCTTCCTGTTAGTTCAGAAAATTTGTGAGAGAAACTCAGGGCACAGGTACTTCACAATTGTTTGCCCAAAATTTTGGGCATAGTATTGTATATTGTATACTATCTACACCAACTGTTGGAAGCTGATGAAGTCAGTGGAGTCATGGCAGACCAAAGACTGAAGCTCTGAGACTGTCACCACTGTTTTTTGTATTTTCATTCTCTTTTTCTCTTTATTTGGTGTTGTTCGTTACACAGTTGCCATTATGCAACCTGGTGGAGCTGTCTTGAAGCTCAGGTCTGTTTCCAGTAGCAACAGAGATGTCTCAATGTTCCTCAGTATTGAATCATGATTGTACAGGAAATCCAATTCTATTTAGGGCCCTGCATGGAGATTGTTCCTTGTCACTCTTTTCACAAAAGTCTTAAGTTGAGAGGATTGTTGCAGGCTTCAATTTTGGATTTGTATGAGCTGAAGCACAAGGTTATCCAATAACCACCTTGAGTTAGGTTTTAAACTAGCTGATATTCAGCAGCCTTTGAGCGGCATCTGAATCAAGATATCATTGAAGTAATGACCTTTGACTTGGGTCGTTTGCTTGTGTGCAGGAACTTAGTAACATTCAGGGGCTATCCCTGATAAGCTGCAAAGAAGCTCTGCAAGGTATGATGCTCGAGAAGATGCAGGGAGCACGGGTTCTGATCCTCCATGATACTGGTGTCAAAGGCTACTGCAACAAGCCCTTGAGTCAGCTGCAATTCTTTTACTGGGGGCGCAGCAAGGTTGCCCCAGATGTTCGAATCCCTTTCCAGATGGAAAGATTGTGCAAGCTGGAAATGGTCATCCTTCGTGCTGCTGAGATTGACCTTACTATTAAGGTATTGCCCAGAGTTTGTGCATTTAGTTAGTTGTTCAAGTAGGATCACTCAGGGAAAAGTGAGCCCTGTTGAAGAATTTCAACTAACAGAAATTGGTAGCCACAATTTTTTTATGAATGGATCTGGTTTTGTGTGCAGTTCCCTCCACAGCTCAAGGATCTCACCCTGATAGGGTGCAATAATATGGATGAATTGCATGACTGCATATTGCAACTGATAGGTTTGCTGGAGCTGCACCTGAATGGTTGCAACAGGCTTCACAACTTGACACATGAATTTGGCAAATTGAAACAACTGCAACGTTTCCGCTTGGAGAACTGCCTAAGCATCCGTCAGCTACACAAGTCAATTGGACAGCTTGCAAGCCTTCGTGAGATGGATCTCTCAGGCTGCACAAACATCACTGCTCTTCCTGCAGAGATTGGCAACATTGTGACTTTGCAGAAGCTGAATCTCACACTGTGCAAATGCCTGCTACAACTGCCAGCAGAAATTGGATCACTCCAAAACTTGACCCATCTCTATCTTGGACAATCTGGTATCAGAATGCTGCCTGAGGAGATTGGGAAGCTTTGTGCATTGGAAGAGCTTTCTCTCTCTGGTTGTGAGCAGCTGGAGAAACTGCCAAAGCAAATTGGGATGCTATCAGGCCTACTCCGGCTGAATTTGAGCTCATGCACAGATCTGAAAGAGCTGCCACCAGAGATTGGCAATTTGGGATCACTGCAGAAGCTTTCACTTAATTCATGTACCTCCTTATCCAGGCTCCCTAATGAGATTTTTGAGCTGCTTGAATTGCAGTCCCTGGATCTTGACTACATGAAGCTGCTGGCACACTTGCCAGCAGAGATTGGAAACTTTCACAAACTCCACTGGTTATCCCTCAATTGCTGCACCAGGCTCAATCGGCTGCCGCCTGAAATTGGCAGCTTGCCTGTTTTACAAGTGCTTAACCTTGTCGGCTGCACAGGCCTGAAGCTGGAACTGCCAGCTGAAATCCAGAAACTGGCCAAGGACAATAATGTGTATGTACATAGGGAGGATGACTCCATCACTGTGGAGGGTCCTAAGAACCCAAGCTTCAAGCTCTACAGCATGACATACTGAGCTGGATGCATCAGACCTTTGATGAAGCCTACACCAGGAATCAGTTATAAACAAGTGGATGTGCTCGTAAGATTCTGAATTTGAATGGCCTGCAATAATTCAATCTTCAACAATGGATCTGCAATTGTGGAGAATTGCAGATCCAATTTTGCAGTCTATTTACATGTTCTTGACAGTGGCTTGTTTCAATAGATGGGGTCAAGGGAGTACAACAACGAAAGGTGAGTGTATTTTGGTCACTGGCCTTCAAACTTAGTGCCAGCCTTTGGTTCTCATAGTTTGCCTGCAGAATGCAGATTCTTAAGAAAAAAACAAACAAATACTCTAGTGTGGATATCATCTTGAAATAGGAATTATTTCCCAGGGTGCAGCAAGGTTAGTCAAGTTTTATAATTGTTGGGTTTCAATGGACTGCAATATCCTTGCTTTGTGCACTTTGTTCTTCATGTGTTCCAGCATACATGAAGAATCCTTACAAAAATGTGTTCACATTTTGTACAAAGTTGCTACTGTAAGTTAGATCTTCTTTTTACTTTGCTGCATTGTGATATATTTAGATTTGAAAATCAGCATCCACATTCTGCAGTTTTTGGTCTTACACATTGAGATTAAATACATTACAGATTGATGTACAAAATAGCAAAACTCCAACTAGCGATTGCAACAAAGCACTTTCAGGTTGATATTGGATTCTCAGTTTGTGCATGCTTGATGTGAGTATCTTTGAGTCTGAGCAGTGGAGGTGATGTTCAAGATGAACAGGATTTTCAAGTACTGGAAATCAACTCATAACCTGAGTAACTGTGAATCAATGCTAGAAACATTGGTTTCTGGAACAGGCCTTAGTAGAGCTCTCTCCACCTTACAGATTACTGCTTGTACTAACAGGCTTGCAGTGATCTCAGGGTGGAATGCAAACAGTCACACCAGGCTGAAGGTAGCAATATCTCAACTCAGTTCTGATTTGCACTGGATCTCACCTTTGGGACAAATTGTGAGCAAATTGGGAAAGTATCTAAGGGCTACGCAGTCATAGGGTACCTTGGAGGTTTAGGGTACTTTTCCATTGCTTTTAGTTTGTTTCAGTGAGGCAACTAAAGAATGCTCTTCCCCTATCAATGGGACCTGAGCATCATGGAGTATTCCAACATCCTGGGGACGGTGACACGAGAGGCCAATCTTAACGGCAGAGTGAAGGCCTCTTGTGACACCATTACGACTTCCCAGGATGTTGGAATCTTACAAAGGTTGGTTGGATCATCTGTAACTGATTTCTAAACCCTTCAGATAAATCTCCTAGTGTACTTGAAGGGCACCCTATATGCATGAACACCCATCCTGGAGGGATATTAGGGTTATCCGTAAAGTCATCCTGTCTTCACCCTGTCTTTGGGCCTCCTTTCACCCCCTATCCCCTCTTTCCATGGTATCTGCAAAGTAATGAAATTTTATTAAATCTCAGTATGAAAGTCAGCATCTAATGCACAAGATTTTAGACTAATTATAGTACTTGTACAGGTAAGAGCAGTGAAAGGGAAAAGGAAAGACAGGATGAAACTCAGGATGATCGTTGCCTTGTGCTTTATGATGGATAAAAGCCCATGGCAGGGAACATTGCCAAAATGCATGGCTAGACTTGACCAACACCTTGTCTAAGGCCCCACCCTAAGGCTATACTGTACACAAAACAGGTTTCCAATGGATGGGTGAACAAACTGGTGGGGGTGCTTACACCAAAAACCAAAAGTGGATGGGGGTGAACCAGCACCCACCAGCACACACCATGAGGTTCACATGGGGTTCATGGACAAAGGAGTAGTATTGGGCGTTGATTCACTTGGGCCCATCTTTGGTGAGAGATCACAGGTTCCTTTTCTAAGGTGGGTAGATCTTTGCATATTCTAATCCTTTTGCAGAGATCCTCATGAGTAGTTCCAGTAATGCAGCTAACATTGAGAGGCAATATTGGCTTTTTTATGTTGGCCTCATTGGACACACCAATTTGTTGGCTCTGCCTAAAAGAAAGAGACTTTGCGTCTGTGCAGGATTTTTGCAATAAAATTTGGACCTGAACTTGGAACCAATGTGTCAATGGCAGCTGGAAAGCTTAAGCTTTACTTCTATGCTGCATTCTTTTATCAGATTCATCTTCCAATTTAAATGACTTTAAGCCCACTATTTTTATCTCTGGAAAATTTCACAAAATTTTGACCTCAATATATATATATATATATATAATTCTGTTGCAAATTTTCTGTTTTTTTTTTAAATGGCATAATAATAGAGGAAAAAAAAAAAATATTTGGGATGATTGCTCATGAGGATATAAAAGAAAATTGAAAAAAAAAAAA
>Ga0116231_10002403_pt1 | contig 39199 bp, 29 predicted proteins | sample S1TSphgellanicum_2_FD_89695 | JGI IMG/M metagenome (GOLD analysis project Ga0116231, IMG submission 89695) | Host-associated microbial communities from peat moss isolated from Minnesota, USA - S1T2_Fd - Sphagnum magellanicum MG | ecosystem: Host-associated > Plants > Peat moss > Unclassified...
ACTCCATGATTTGGTCATGGTGCATTGACTTTCACATATTAATTTATGTGGAAGTCATGTGCACCATGTGATATTGTTTCCTTGTGATTAATTGTGGAATCACATGTGCACCATGTGATATTGTTTCCTTATGATTAATTGTGGAATCACATGTGCACCATGTGAATATGTTTTTGTATGATTAATTATGAAATCACATGTGCACCATGTGATTATGTTTCCTTGTGATTAATTGTGGAATCACATAGAGGACCATGTGATTATGTTTCCTTGTGATTAATTGTGGAATCACATAGAGGACCATGTGATTTTGTTTCTTTTTGATTATTTGGGGAACCATGTGGTGGATAAACTTTAGGAAGTTTCTTGACTAGTTTCCTTTTGGTTAGTATATAAGTGGGTGTTTGTGACCTTGAGAAACACCTTCACTTGTACAAAGTTGTGGTATGAATGCAAAATTTGTGAGAATTGAAGTTTTGGTTTTGAAAGGTTTTTGGTTTTGAATGGTTTTGGTGTTGTTTGTGTTTAGTCCATGGTAGGAGAATGGCGAGGCTTACATAGACAATAGAAGGGTGAGAGAATAATTTTGCAACCAATAACATATATTTCATAGCTATGTAGTAATCATAGAAGTTTCGATCCTAAACCCATTTGTGTTGTACAGGGACAAACCCATGTGTGGTTGGGCCATGTGCATGTTCAGTCTAAGAACATGATGGGAGTTCACAAGTTTGAGAGCACCAAGGTGAAACTACATGCCACAATGGGCAACTTAGTGCCTTCCCTACTTGCTTGGACAAAAAACCTAAGCCTAATAGTTACTACTTAAACCTATACTTGATAAGAACAAGTTGTGACTAGTGTTTTGTTTTTTCCCTTTTCCATTTTAGCTAAGGTAGCTACATGTTAGTCCCTCTTTGTGCTGTAATTGCCACATGGGCATATTATGTATCAAATTGCCCAACTACATGGTAGGTAGGGTTGTGAGTTGTCAAAAAGTAGGGTTGTAGGTTGTCAAAAATTAAGGGAAAAATTTGGTCAAATATGATTTGTCACAAGAAATTTTTTAAAATAAGTTTTTGAGCTACAAGCTTTCAATATTTTTTCAAATTTTTTATGAATAATTAGTCTTTTGTTTCTAGCTTTGTGACAAAGCTATATGGGGGAAATCCAGCCTTAACCCACAGAGGCCATGCCCATCGTAGTATAAAGCCTAGCATGCACAAAAGAAAGCAATCTAGTCCTTCATCTTCAATGTAAAAAATGAGTGTGAAGTCTTGGTTCTTGAAGGCCCAAAAGGGGGTTGGACTTGGTTGTAGGTTCATAAATCACCATATCCTAAATAACATAGATCATGGAAATAAAAGACAATTACAAAATCCATAATCACTTTCAAGCTTTTGCACCATAATGGGTTTCACATTCTTTCCAATTTTAAATTGTTATTCTAAAAAGGAAAATGTGCATATTCAAGAATTTTTTATTAAGCATTTGAATGATTAGCTCCAAGTGTTCAATTAGTCAATTCTTTAATTTAATATTCATTAAGGTGAGCATAAAAAAAACATCATTCATTCTCTACTAAACCAATAACTTGCACCATATTAAATTTAGTCAATTTCATGTATTTAGGGATTTTTCATTTAAAATTTTTGATGAGAAAAAGGTCCTTAACAATGTGGTAAGCATGTTGAGATTGAATGGTTTCTACAACACCAATTTGAAATTGTTTTTTATGGTAAGGACAAAAAAAATAATTTATAGGTCAAGGGCAATGGTTGAAAACAATTCCCAAACCCATACCTCATTAGGCCCTATTTTCTTAAGCTTGCAAAAGGTAGATTTAAGAATTGCCATGTGAAGAAAAAACCTCAATTCAAGTTTTGGTTGTAGCTAATATTGAGGGGTACACACAAACCCAAATCCATCCACCAAATCTTGGGTTGGGAATCAGCCTTGCAATTTTGTTATAATTGATTAACAATTTTTTCACATTGTTGTTTCATAGATGCTATAACCTCTTCATGCACATATCTTGTAACAAAGCCAAATGTCCCCATTTGATCAACGAATGTGCCCCAAATATGCTACCCAAAAAACTCAATTCTTATATTCAAATTTGTAACCCAACAAAGAGTGAGCCTTTCATGAGCAAAATTGATCGAATCAATGGAAGTTGGAGAACACATCACCTTGGAAACAAGAGTGATTGTCACAATACATTTGATATATATCTTATTGACAATTTTTTGATTCCTATTATGAAATCACACACAAAAATGTCATCTAGATGGACAAATTTGATCGAATAATGGATTGTTTCCAAGAATGGCATACTGGCATTCAACCTTAACAATGTTTTTGCATCCGTTAGCAAACACAAGTTAAACCTAGCAAAGACTATGTTGGGTGTATTTGATGTCATCTTCATGAAGAGAGTGAGTTATTCAAACAAGAAACATTTGACATGACTAATCATGGATATCCATCTAATTTTAATGTTCTCAAATATTTTGGTTCTTTTAGTTTCCATGATATTTGCCAATTGTCAAGTGTCTCTTGGAGCTATGGGGAAACAAACATACAAACATTATAAAACCTTCAATGTGAAACACCAAAAAAAGGTTTGAAAGGGATTGTACCACCAAATTTCTTTGATGAGCCATATCATGCACACTAGTGACAAATGGGGCATATTATCATTGGATTTAAATTGTAACTCTAGATCTCAAGCCTTGGATGATATGGACCCATCAACACCAAAACAAACAAGCCTTGAAACAAGCTCTTCTTTTTTCAAACCACTTTGTCTCATCAAAAAGTTCATGATCAACAAAGTTAGCTGATTGTCAATTTCAAATTTAGAAAGCACATCTTTCACATTCAACAATAAGGGTATGCAACACTAATGTTGCACAATGTAAGCACACACACTTGCCCAACTTACATTATTGATGGAGGTGACCTCATCATGTAAGGAATAAAAACTTGGCATTCTGGACAATAATGTTAGTGACTTGTCTCACCTTGTTGTTCATATGTTTTGCCATTTCCCAATAAGCCATGTTGAACCAATGTGTTTTTGGGGATAGATTGAAGTTTCAAGAACTCAAACAAAGACTAAAAATCCTCATAACCTATCATAGGCTTACCTTTACTTAAGAGGTTGAAAATATTGACAAATTGAACAAGTTTTTTCTTGTCTTCCACAATTTGACCACTTGATTCAACTATTGGAAAACAATTGTTGTGAACAATTGAATATAAACAATTTCATTTTTTGCATGCCCACATTTTGGATTCATAAACCATTTACTAACAAGGATTTTAATCTTAATTACATGCTTCTTTACAAAATTCAACTTAAGCACTAGAACTTACACTAGTAGTGAAAAAATCCTATTAAGAGACTAAAAATGTCATTTGTGACTATTTTGGTAAACCTTGTATGTTATCAAATAAATGAATGATGTTTAGTATATGTATATGGATGGAGATAATAATTTATCCATTTATACTTACAAGTACATAAGGGGTTGTGAATGGAACTTTTGACTTTTTTTTTTATTATAATAATTTCATTTTGTTACCTTGTGTTAAGCTTTGCGATAAGACTTTTGTTCAACAAACTTATGTCACGATAAGCTCCTTTGTTCTTTTGATTATGGAAATGTTCACAAAAGCAAATGTACATGTTTTTGATGAGTGATTTTTATTAAACAAAATCCTTAAATGCATGTGATAAGCTCCCAAATGGGTGTAACACACATAAGAACCAATTTTTAAGCGTGTGGTAGATCCTAGTTCAAAATATGTAAGTTTCATGTTTCTTGTATTTTTCAATTATTTTGTATGATGTGTTAGTGTTTTATGAGAATTTAATTATACAACCTACTTATGTGATAATAAAGTATAAATTCAAAATTAACACTCATAATTCTTAGGATTCAGCCCCTTTAGATCTCCTCATAAGGACCTTTGGCGAAAAAAAATCTAACAATCTAAATACATATATAAAAAATATATATTATTAATTATATATATATATATATATATATATATAACTTTTTTTTATTGTATTTAGATTGTTAGATTTGTTTCCACAGCCCAAATTTGCAAGCCTTTTAGGTCTGACTCTTTTATAATGTTGAAGTATCATTGACATAAAACTCTCAATGCCAAGGGCTGCTAAAGAGATGTATTTTAGGATGAAGATCGTATCCACTATGCGGTTGTTTAGGGTTTCATGGACGTGAACAAAACAATGGTGATCTCTCATGAAATATTAGATACACTAGAAAAAAATCCCATTTTGCAAGTTGTTTTAGATAATTAAAAATACCTTTTGTAACCATTTTTTTTTGAGGAAAAGAGTTGCTAAAAACACTCTTAATAGTCTAAGACAAGTTGCCAAAATGGGATTTTTTTTTTGTAGTGATACTTGACCTTAACATAAATACCTGAAAGGAAATACAATTTCTATCATGGTTAAGATGCCACACTTTTAGGACACAAAAACCACCCAGGCTGATTTCTGCTAGTGTAGTTGAAAGGCACCCTTATTTGACGAAATTTGCAAGTAAGCATTTAGAACAATGAGACAGCCCGCAAATGTGGACCCAGGTGCTAGCTACCTCCAGGTAGCACGGTATGTTTTTATAAAAGAAATAAAAGTGGTTGATTTTTAGGCTGGCTAGCGGCCTCGGGTGGGGGGCAATTACCCTACACTTAAATGACTAAGGGAATAACCAAGATTTTTTTTTTCTTGGGTTCCCTTTTAGGCTGCGGGTTTTGGGGTAGACAATCCACCTCAAGAAGGTTCTAGATTGAGTACTAAGAAAAGGAGCTATCTAAAGCTTGCATTATCAAAGAGATTACTTTGCGTGAACTACAACTATAGGTTAGGTCTAATTAATCCACCAAAGAAAGAAGATTCGAGGCAGTCACCAAAGAAAAGAGGGACGGAAGGAAGAAACCAGCATATCCAAACTACAGACAAAACCGGAGCTGTGCATTCAACTTTATTAAAAGAAAAGAATCCCCACTTTTCTAAATTGGGCACAAAATAGGCTTGAGGGTCCTTGAACAACAACTGTACAAGCTTGGTGAAATCTCACATGTATAGTTAAGGTGAAATGCAAGAGTAGGTCATAGCTACTAGGTTGCATGTAAGAGGTTACCCAGGTGTCAAAGGCAATTATCCGAGCCTTTGGTCACAATTCATAAGCCATGCCAAGTTAAGTACATTTACCAAAGGTCGGGGACCCAATGTCACTTTTCGTTTGAATCGCATGATGTAGTAAAATATGGTTTTTCTTACTGAAGTAGGCCTTTGCACACACTAATGTGAGAAGAGCATCCCCACCTGTTGGGCTCTTCTTATCAATATTTTTACTACATTCGTTATACAGATTAAGTGTTACTTCAGTGCTTTTGCATCTCATCCATAAACATGAGTTTTGAACAATACTTTACTAAAACACCAAATAAATCTTGATATTTGGACCAATCACAACTATGACCAGCTAATTATAGGAAGTCATTTTGCTGATATTAGCCTTGATAAAAGTGCAATATCTTGTGTAAAAATGGGATCCCGAAGTCAATTTTCACACTATTATATTAGTATTCCTAGCTCTATTTAAGAATACAATCCATTCATAGAGATGCTCTAAGAACATATATTTAAATTTTTTTTTCAATTTTGTGATGTAGTTGAATTGGTGATCTGGAGGACGATTTAGTGGATTACATACTAGATATGAAAGTTTAAAAAAAAACAGAATCCTTCTATATTCTTCACTACCTACTTAAACTTATCATAAAAATCTAACTATTAAAAATTATATATATTGTTCCAAATCTGGCAAATTTGGGTCATTTTTTTCCATGAAATATCCTTTGCATAGGTCGAAATCATGTTTTTCAGGTCAAAATTTCACAATTTTTTTCTATTAATAAAAACACTGCATGTATCACACTAATGTCAACATAGTAAACACATCTGTACGTTACATACAAACAGATGAAAACTGTGAAATTTATGACCACTCATGTTTGTTGAAACAACGCTTTTTGTCAATTTTCAAGTGAAATGCAGTTGAGCTCCCCACTCCAAAATGCCATTCATGAATCATGTTAGAATCTGTGACTTTCTTTGTTGAATGAATGAAATGGGGGAACAAGTAGGTTTTGAAGTTTTCCTGTTTACCAACTGCTGAGCACAATATGATTGTTGTTCCCCACGAGACTTGGGGAATACAGTAGCACAGCACTCAAACGATTTCGGCATAAATTAAATTAATTTTTGTTCTGCTGAATTTTTAGAATTTAAAAAATATTTGTGTTGAAATTTTAATAAAATTAAAAGTTCAACTGTCAGTCAGGTTCAAGACCTTTGGGTATAGAGACTTGCCATGGAGACAGTCTAGACACAATAAACTTTAGTTTATTATTTTATATAACCATTACCTGCCGAAATTTTCAGAATTAAAAAAACCAAGTGCTGAAATCAAGATTTAAAATTTGATTAATTATTTGGCAGTTTGTTGCCAAAATTGTTCAGGCATTACCGGAACATGTTGAACGAATGGAACCGTGAGTAGCACGGTGAATTAGTACAACTCACTTGGTGTAGAAGCAAACAGAGGACTTTTTGTCTATTGGACAACTTAAGTGTAGGATGGTGAGGGACTCTCCCAAATTAAGAGGCATGCATAATAAGGCAGAGCAGAACTTAGGCCTCAAACTCAGAACAGAATGCTCCATAGGTGAGCCCTACCCAACAACAAAAATAACCAGTGGAAATTTTTCTTTCAGCCTTCAGACTCAGAACACTCTATCTGTGAGCCCTACCCAACCTAAAATAACCGGCCGAAATTTTTCTTTAATGCACAAGAGGCGGTGCCCCCCCATCTCACAACAAAGCTGAAATTTAGGCTGATTATTTACATTCCAAACAGACTTCTTGTTGAATTGAATGAAATGCCTGCAGAACAGTTGATAATTGTCCTCTTACAGCTTTCCGTGAATCAGCAACCAGACTCATACCATGGCTAAGGTTACAACCCCGAGTTGAACATTTTCAGACTTAAACGATATCTATAGCCCCCAATAAGGCCTCACCCAAAGAAGGTGAAGGTAATAAATAGTGTGGGCGATGTTTCACCCTGGTTATTATTTATATTACTGTGAGGCTCTGGTTGAATGAATCAATGGGTTTAGAATGAGGGTCCAAACATGTGAAAAATAAAGTTGAAAAAGTAAAAGCATTGAAATTATACAAGTATATCAAATGTGATATGCATAAGTTTTTTGGAAAAATGTTGTAGTAGGGTCAAAGTTGAAATTAAAAAATAGTCCCATATCAGATGAAGTGTGTAAAAGTAAAATTGAAACTCTCTCAATGCAAGCAATTTTGATTTATAAATTTAATTTAAAATTTTTAAATTTTATTCATTGAGAGTTCATTTCACATTCAAAATTCCAAACTTTCATATGGATGTTTTTACTAATCACTTGTTTACATATATCTATAAGGTGCTTCGTAATAATTTAACTATAAACATAAAAAAGTGCACATTGAATAACATAATTTGTTAAATGTCACATTGCAATAGTTTTAACTAATGTAAAATTGAGACTCTAAGTACCACCTTTGAACCACATAATCATATTTTCACTCTTTCTAGAAAATTTATATTTTATCATGTAATCAAATTTGAATAAATCCTCTTGTGGATGATTGCTAGTCCACCTACCTCAAAATTTTGAAAAAAAATAATCCAAATTGGAAAAAAAAGAAAATCTTTTTTACATCCATGAATTATAATTTAAGAAAACATGCATATGATGCATTTGCAAATGGTTAACAGCATGTTTTAACAAATTTAAAATATGAATTTCAATTTGTATACATATGGAAAAATAGATTTTAGATGTTGATCCTGAATATATTGAAATTTTACTTTTTAAGGGTTTAACATTGTTATAATCCCAAAAAATTAAATCTAACAATTGAATAATAAGATGTATAAGGATTCAAACATAAACAACACATCATTTGAATTGTTTGATTTGAAAAATATATAATATCATAAAAAAATACAATAAATAAACAAAATAATGAGAATTGCAAAATATATTAGATGAGCATATATGGTTTATCCAATAAGGTTCCTATGTCACAATTATCATGGCATTGCTAAAAAATCAAAAGTGAAAAATCTATTATTATTTAGTGAGAAAAAATCACAAACTGATCTACTTTATTATGCTTGAACTCAAGAAGTAACCACGTGAAACTTTATTAATGAACACACCAATACAAGGAAAAAATGGAAATAGAAAAAGGAAGGACATATATATCCCCTTTGTTTTGCTAACTGACACATTTAAAGAACAACACGGTTATGATTGTAGTTTTGGGGAAAATATAATTTTTAGCCAAGCAAATGGGATGTAAACTACAAGGTCATCCCATTTGCTTGACTAAAAGTCATATTTTCACAACCACAAGGTTACAATAAACCCCAACTGTTTGACAAAAAAAAATCATATATTTCAAAAATCACAAAGTGATAATAAAGATCCTAACTCAATTACGAACACCACAGAAGAAGAAGAAGAACAACAACAACAAGAGGAGGATGGGAGGGAACTCATGAGTTGGCGGTGGGAATGGGAGGTGATGGGTGTGAAAGGTGGGTGAAAGCCGAAAGGTATCCAACCCCACCACCACTACTACTACTACGCACCGTTCCACTTAAGAGGGAGCGAAAAGTTACCATGTTTTACAAAGGATATGGCACCAAAACTTATGGCAAAATGAAAGTGCTTGACAAGTGACGAATGTGTTTTGACAAGTGAAGTATTTGACAAGGATGAACGAGAGAGAAAGAGATGGAGAGAGAGAGAGGGGGTTGGTGGTGAAACTGGAGACACGTGAAAAGAGAAAGTCAACCGAGAGGCCAACGGACGAACTGCAGTGGGCGGGAACAGACTGGACCGTGGGTTAGCTAGCTTGCTAGCTAGCGTAATACGGTGGCGCTTTGATGGTCCAGTTTCTTCATTCATTCACGGCGAGAAGTAGGCGGTGGCGGTGGGGCGGTGGTAGGCCACGGCCTTCCATATGTGTCGGTGGTACGCGCGCAATCCGCCGCTGCACGCGCTGCCGCCTGGGATAATGCCTTGGCTTGCTCGCTCGTTCGCTCCATCTTTCTCCTTTCTTTTTCCACATTTCCAATTTGTTTATTTTTAATACTACTTTACCTCGCCTACTCCTTTTTTTTCTCTTATTCTTGTTCAGCTTCAGAGTAGCTCTCACCCACCAGCTCTTCTTCCGCTGAACGTCTTTGGTTGTTACGTGGTCAAACCGCAACTGTTGTTTGATGCGGGTTACCTTCCTCCTGTTTGGTTGAACACTGTTGGTGGTGGTGGTGGTCTTGGTTCCCACGCCTTCCTTCCTTCCTTCCCTCCCTCCCCCACCCCCTAGATCTTGCTTGCTGGTTGGCTGAACCTCATAACTCATGCTTTTGGCTGTGACTCATAACCGGTTAGCTCCATACAATCCCCCACCCGGATCCCCATCTTCTGCCGCTTCTTGTACTGACCCCTGCTTCATTCTTTTTGTTACATGTTCTTGTGCCCGCCTCGTTGTGTCCGCCTCACTGATCTTCACCTCTGCTCGATTGGAGAGAGAGAGAGAGAGAGAGCGCGAGAGAGAGAGAGTGAAAAGGGAGAGAGAACTGGGTAGGTAGGAGGAGAGCTTGTTTGTTGTTTGCAATATTTGGAGAGCGTTGGTTGATTGATACAGAGGAACCTTCTAGAGTGTGGGAAGAAGACGGGTAAGAGGAGATAGGAAAGAGGGAGAGGACAAGGACAATAGAGGTGGTGATGTTTTTGTTCATGAGGAACTGAGAAAGTTTGGAAAGGGTGGAAGCTGGGGGAAAGTAAGGAGGTGCAGGAAGATCTTGCTGGAGCGAAGGTTAACTAGTTTGGGTTGGGATCTCCCTCAGCTCTAGGTCCGAGGTTCAGTCGGTAGGAGTCGGTGGAGGAGGAGAAAAGGAGGCGAGAGGGAATGCGTCTACACCCTTCACCGGAGAGAACATACAAGTCGCTGAACATAGACTTAAACAAGGAGCCTCCATGGGAATATACCGACGACACGTCCAGTACTGGCACTGGGGGTGGGGGGGGAGGAGACTCCGTCCCTTTCAGAGGCGTGAGGCACAGGCCGGAGCTGAACAAGTGGGTGACGGAGATCCGACCCACATCGCAGAAGCGGAAGATATGGTTGGGGACTTACGAGACGCCACAGGAGGCCGCGAGAGCATATGATGTCGGTATATACTACACAAGGAAAAAAATCCCGTATAATTTTGAGGATTCGCCTGTGCATTTGCACAACCACCCCATCTCTTCCGAGCTGCCGTGGGAAACCTTCGCCGCTATGGTGAAGCAAAAAGCTACCTCGGCTGCCAAGAGGCACAGGGCGAACCTCCAAGAAGCCACCACCCAGTAGCAGCTTCTTGTAGAACTCGCTCTCGGGTCCTGCTGTAGATCGATTCTCAGGCTAGAAGAGCTCTGTAGCAGAGTGTTTGCAGCTTGATCGACGATAGCCTTAGGACTGTGTTTTTCTTGAGAAGAATCTGATCAGATGGGGAGAGAGAGTTTCGTAGAAAAAGAAATGGACTGCTAGCTGAGGAGGAAAGCTTTTTGATCTTTAGTGCTGTGCAGCAGCAACTGCATGATGGTGCTCATTCCTGCACAACAGCTCCCATAGATGTGCAGAAGTCTTGGAATCTTTTTCCTTGCTGCTTCTGTTTGTGTTCTTTCAGAGAAGAAATACTTACATGTAGATCAAAAACCGTAGAAGTAGGATGGGTGGGTTACAAATACAAAATGTATATTCGCTTATTCTCTTCTAATCAAAAGTATCTTGATGGCCACACAACTCAGTTTTTCTGCCTCATTCATGCACAAAATATTCATGTCTGAAAACCAATTTGGACAGAGTTTCTCTTTGCACCTACCATGGTTGTGATTTCCCAGTGCCAGCCTTGTGCTTTTTTTGTGCTTGATCAATTAAGTTTCCATCACAACACTATTTCTTTGTCTTTGGACAGCTGCCACCGATTGTGGCAAGCTAAGGAATCTTGGATGTTTGAATGAGTTGCTAGAATCCAGATAATGTTTATGGGCTTTTCCCAACAGTCTTTGATGGCAAGAATGGTGGATTGCAGGAACCATTGGCAGTGTTAGTTTCTCGGTCAGGCAAGAGAGACAGGCATTTGATGATTAGAGATCAGACTTGGAACCTTGAGAGTAAGAGGTAGTAGGTAGTAGCAGAGTGAAAGAGTTGGGAAGAGGAGGCTGCAGTATGTATGGAGGTTTGAGAACTTAGGTGTGATGATCACCTTTGTGTAAACTGAGCATCATGGCAGTGCTGCCAGGATGGGGATGAACTTCTGGTGTTGCTGCAGCCTACTCTTCAGGAGATGCATGCAATTCTCAGTGGAAAAGCTTTGAAGGTAGTAATTGTTTCTATATCTCTTTTGCAGGTTTTTTTTGTGGTGGAGGTGCTAGCTACATAGGTCAAACCTATAGATGGAAGAATAACTGTACACTACAAACCTGGTGCAATTCATTGAGATATTGACACTAAGGATTTTTAGACATGAAGTTTAGGAGCATCAACTTCAGGTTTGTTGGGTAGGCACTTTTCTTACTTGAGGTTTATCTTTGCTTTTGTTGCATCTTTTATGTCTCACACCACCATTGAGAATGAAGGTTCGCTTGACTTCTTTTTTATTAGCTGTGATCTACTGATTGCTAGCCAACATCATGACATCCTTCTCATGAACATGTGAGAGAAATTCATGACATGGGTTTTGTTTATAATGTGAGATTGACCTCTGTCCACTGTCAGGAGCTGATGAAGTCAGTGGGGATGTTATGGTAGCTAGTCAATACCATACAATGTATTGCTGTTGAAAGTCTCAGAACATGCGTGCATCTGTTGCTGTTGTTCAAAGACCAAATTTGTATCTGTGATTTAGGGATGGATTTCCTCTTTTTCCTGTTTAATATGTTATTGGATCTGAAGCCTCTATAACCTTATTGTCAAGTCAGCTCTCAGTTCTATTTCAGTTTTACTTAATTACGAGTATGGAGTTCTCAGTACTTATGAAGATAACTCATGTAACACAGTCACCTTACCTTTTCAATGGCAGAATAAAAGCTGGTCACCACCTTCCATGAGAAAGATGAAACTCACAATGTCTTGACTGCATTCATCCTTGTCATTGTTTTTGGGGTTTGCATGTTCAGAACAGAGGACATTTGTTTGGTTGATCTAAATATGTTTGGTGAATTTTCTCTGGGCGATTACTTTTATACTATCTTTTGCCTGGAGAATGTTTTGTTGCCGAGTGTTGAGTAAGTTCTATCTCTGCTCTCAGTCAAAAGGGAGTGTTCTCATTGCTTTCTGTCATTGGGTGCAGAACCAAGTCATATGACAGCAATAAAAACTGAGGATGTCATTGGCACCCTGCATGTCATTTGTGCTGACCCAAAAGTCCTGGAGCATCATCTGAAAGCAGTAGAGGCAGGGGGGGCCTTGAAGTTGATGCTTCTAAACTCATCTGCACTCATTACAAGCAGCAAGGAGGTTAATAGTGACTTCTTGATGGTTCATTGCATGGTAGAGGTCCACTTTTTTGGGGAGAGAATGGTGTAAGCATCCCTGATAGCCTGCAGTCCTTCCTGATTGTTCTTTCCTTGTCCCTGAGAGGTGGCTTGAACAGTACGTATGCTGCTGCAGCATTACCTGGCAAAGATCATATTCACCAGGTACCAGTGTTTGCACTAGAAAAGTCTTCTTCAGCACTGTTTCCTTTCATGGAGGATGTGGTAGACCAGGTGATGAGGTTAGAGACTCAAGCAGTCAACTTAGTGCAGACAATGGAAGACTAGCATTTGGTAATATTGAAATCAGAGGATAGAATTTGCCACATGGGCAATGGCTATGATTGAAGACATTTGTCTTGGTAGATCTGGGTCCTCATCCTCTGTGTGTAAGTACTTCCCAGCATTCCTGTGCAACTGCCAATCTTTTCACTTCCTTCATATACCTGTATAGAGACTGTAAGCATTTACTAACCAGCAGGTCTTCCTTGCTTCTTTAAGGAGGTTCCTTTCTCCCACTATGTTTGGCTATTGTATTCCTGAATTGCCCAAACTCGGTGGACTAAACAGACAAAGCATTTTTGTCAGCAGTACAGCCTTCAATGTAATGATGAAATGTGGGCCATAGCTGAGCAGCGATGCCTCTATGCATGTGCAAGGCTGCAGGAGATGAGGCAACTCATATTGTCAGCTTGCTGCATGCCTTGAACCTTCTCTGTGAAATTGAATGCTCCACCTTATGGAGCATTCACTCCTCATACTCTGTGAGCCTTCACTGTAACGATGTTATTTCCTGCAGTTCCAGAATTTCATCATCTTGTGCACTGACCAACTGTGAAAGGAAATTACCAATTTGACAGGCACTAAGGAGGTTGTGGGACAATATCTGAGCAGTTTTTCTGACATTCAGTGTAAGGATACCCTATATTGTTGCCTGAAGATTGCACACAAGGTTCACAAGTGGAACTCCTCAAAGGCAGCAGAATGACAAAGATAAGTGGATCCCTGTTTGTGCCTGCTCATTGTTGCCCACATCAATTTTTCCAAAAGCAAGTGTACTGAATGTTAGAACTCTGACTGTTGTGGCTCTTTCTTTCTTTTTCAGGTATGAATGTGAAGTGCGAGTGACTTCTCAGACTCAATTCATGGAACAAGAATAGCATTGCCTTCTAACAAGAAGTTTATGAGGTAAACTTAAGACATCCTGGTCTTACAGAAAACTTTGAGAGATGCATCATCCAGCTTTCCTCCTCAATGACTGCATCAACATATGGAGATCCTGTTCTGCCTGACATGTCCTGGGACCGTCTTTGAACTCAGCAAACACTATTCCTCTTGCAAATCTAAAGGGACTCTTCTCAAGATGTCTGAGAATGCTGAGCAAACTTGAATTAGGTTAGAGGTTAGTTCTAGAATGTTACTAGTAGTTGATTATTTCTTTGTCTCGCTGTCATCACCTCTTTCTATAAATGAAGGGGCTTACCTGTGTTACTTATGAGATTAAAGATCCTCATTGAGAGTTTCTGGTTGAAACCATCAGTTTCTACAATTAGAATTTTGTGTGGGAAGGTTTGAAATTATGTAAGGCTATTTTGGACGAGTAGGAGATGGCATGTATTCATGGCAAGAGTGTGGAGAACTAGGCTTGAATTTGACGACACCCAACCCACAAATGAATTTTCCAACAAAAAGATTTTCTTACCTATGAGATATGCAGATGTTTGGACCTGGAATCCCTCTACAGGATGGAAGCCTTTTGGGAAGGCTGCATAGATACTGTTTAACAGAGAAAATCTTCAGCACATATTTCAACTGCCATGATCTTCAATACAAAGGTCAGTTCTTTAATGCAACACTCAAAAGAACATAACTGTACAAAAATCACCTTGCTAAATCACTTTGAAAATTTCTCAGCTCGATGATGATGGCACTCTTAAATCCAAAAATAACTCTTTTCCGAGAGTGAACCAATTATTTAAACAAAAGCAAGTAGCAAGTGTAATACCAGATTTAAGTGTTTGTGATATGTTGTAGTGTTTGCCACTAGTTTGTTCCACACTCCTGGCACATATCCATTACACCTAAAAGTTGTGGTTGTTGCACAATTCAGAGTAGGATGAGATGCAGTCAGCCTAACCCTCTTTGGAGCAAAATGCAATTGTCTGATTAGTTGAGGTACCCTGGCTTTAGAGGGAGTCCTTTGCACATGACTCCTTTCTATAAGGTAAATTGTTTCTTTGGAGTTCTATTGTTGTGTTGGGCCTGCAAGGTCTCAACACAACAATGTCATGATCATGTGGTTTTGTTCCTCCTCCATATCCAATTTAGTTTGTACTTTGGTTTGGAAATGATTGATCATTGCATACCATACATTTTTCTCAATATAAGGACATTCAATAAGAACATGGCCCTCTTGTCTGCAAAAACTACAATGGTTGGGTATAGGTCTGGGTTCTTGATCTACACCTTGATCAAATCTACTCCATACTCACTCTTCAAGTAGAAGTACGTTTTATCGACTTGCCCAACCTTGGACTCACTATATTGCAAAACATTAGCACTAGTTGTTACCTTCATTCCAACATTAATAATCTTACTGATGGATTGCAATGCTCATCTCTAATCTCCATCCTTGATTAGTATAATGTTTCAATTGCAAAAGCTTGCTCCTCCAAATACTATGTTTGAAGTACAGTTTCAGCATATTGTGGTATTGCATGTTCAACTTCATCATTGTCCAGGTCTTCTTCCCATTCATTTGGGGTTGACAATACTAAGGTGAAGCAAATTGCCAAGCAAAACCTTTATCTATTGATCTTATATCCAACTCTTCTTATACCTCTTCATGGACATGTAATACCTCTTCGGATTTGTACAAATTACCATATCTTTGGGATGATAGACTAATGTATGTTCTTTCATGTACCCTTTGTTGTAAATTTGCAGGGGTACCCTAATTACATTGTCTCCTTATCCTTCTAATTCAACTTCCAAAATTACTACCCTCAATGATAGCCCCTCTCAGCTATCGGGTTGCCTCATTGTTCTACTAGTAAATGTTTTTCGAAGTTCCATAACTACTACAAACAACATCATGTACCTTATATGTCGCTATTTTGTCCTGGGTATTCTTGACATAATGTATTGTACTATTTATAGAGTGTGAAATTGTGAACTATCTCATTCAACAATTACAGTTCCATTTTTATTACATTTTTTTTCATCTTGTCAAATTGCAACTTGATTTCATTATTGTTATAAACTTCAGGTCACCATGCAATTCATGTTTGTCCCCATTCTATTGTTTTTCTTGGAAAAAAAAATTGCTACAAATTTAAAATTCTTACAAAAATTGTTTTGCTCATATTTGAATTTTGACAACTTTTTAACCAATTCTGAATTTGTAAAACCAGAGAAAACAAAAAATCTTCACACAATACCTTTCTATGCTTATAACAAAAACAACCAAAAACAAAAACAATTCATGCAATCTTGAATTTTCTACCCCAAATTCATTCCCAAGGATGGTCGCCAAATGGTAAATGTTAATCTTTTGGCATTGCTTTATTTTTTTATTTCTATGGTTCAACATATTATTCTTCAAATATTCAAGATTTGTAATACTAACAAACTATAAAAATCAAAGTGTAAAACCCCAACAAAAATGTATTTCAAAATCCGAACAATATTACATCTATAATAATCTGAAAATAGAATTCAAACCACATGGAATTGAAAAAAGAAAAAAGAAAACAAATACAAAGGAACGCAAATGTTCTTCCCCATCCAAAATCTTACCCTAGTTTCTTTCATAAACTTTTATTTCTCCTCAAAACTATTCCACTTCCTAATCATCACCAACTCATAACTTTTTAAATTAATCTTTCGTAATTTCTTGCCATGAACATGAATTCAAATTGTTCACCAACCAATCCTAATCATTCAACCCTATGCTACCACTTGTCCTATAGTGACACGTCCTTCTATCCACTTTGTCCACTAATGACATCACATTTCTATCCATTCACTATACCTCTATCCACTCTATCTAATAATGATAGTACAATTCTACCCTTAACAATATGTTGTGTTTTAGTTCATCCAACAATGCCCCAACACAAGATAAGGTTTCAATAAAGATGAAAGGGACCATGGTATGGAAAGTAAAGCTTAAGACGACAATGTTTTGTTATTTCATGGGAATGTTTCTCAACTTTTCTTTTGTGTACTCATGGGATGTTAGATGTTCACAAAGGTGTTTGTTTTTGCATTTCACAAGTGCACTTGGGGTGCAAAACACACAGTCACACTCATTACACTAATTGTCAAACTTTAGAAACAATTCCAAAATCACACGGCTACATGTTGGATATTTGCCCCCTCTAGGCATTCATTGCATTTAATGTGGAAAACACACATCACTTTCGCGTCTCAACATCATATCTAAAATCTACATATGATAAAGAAAATAGAAAAGAAACTTTTGCAATTAATTTTTACAAAACGTCGTTGGTACCCTTTTAATAAATGTGTGATTACATATTCTTTACAAAAAAATCACTTAATTTCAACATGTGAACACAAGGTAATGGATTGATACTTTCATCGAATCCATGGACAAAGGACAACCGAAAAAACCATGAAGGCTTTCAATATGGTCTACATTTTGACTAAAATGCAAGGGCATTTTTTGTCCTACATGTTGATCATGGAATACATCTAGGATTTGTGTTCTCTCTATTATAGGATAAAATATGTGGACGTTAGAAGTGCAAAAGCCACAACTCTTTCATTTGAATCTTTGAAAAGATAAATCTATGAGGAAATGAAACAAACCTTACTTCACATTGTGATTACATGCATGCAACCAAATTATATAATCACCACCTCCAAGTCAAACCCCTCTCAACAAACAATGATAAAACAAAAATGAATAATACAAATTTCCATTTTGTGGACACCTAGCTTCATGCTTAGGATTTTGGGTACATCATGACCAACTATTCAATGAGGCCTATTGATCAGTGTTGTTTGATCAAAGGGGGGGTAGATCACTTACCACACAATGATTTTTATCAAAATCTAGATATAACAAAACAAGGATGACAACCTCCATATTCCCACCCATAATTTGAGCAAACAATTTTTTCAACAATTCATTATTATTTTCTCTAGCAAGGGCTTTAAATGCCTATATATTTGCTACATATAGTTAGTTGTTTAAGGTGGTTGTCTTCACCCTTTGTCATGTATGTTGTTGAAACTTTTACTTAAAAATCAAAATCATTGCCAAACACATGATTTAGACTTGATGACAATCAAACCTTAATTATAATGCCATTTGGAGGGTGTATGAAACATCGTTTGCATTTGAAAAAAAACAAAAGTCTACATAGGTTAAATGAACATGATTATAATCCTTATATTGTCATGGAGGTGCAAAATAAATCACAAAGAGCATGGTAGTTTATGGTGTGCTTGGTGTAAGATATTTGAATTCACAAATGGATGCAAGGGTTTAATTGATGTTTGTTTTGAAACTTTTTGGCTACATTTTCTTGGTTGTTGAATGTGTGTACCACAAAAGATTATGCATGTTTGACACAAAAAAAACCTTCATCTCTAACCTTCAAACAATGAAAAACATTACTAAAAATGTATGACAAGAAATATATTGTGAAAAAGGACATTGATATGAGTGGAGCCATGAGAAAAGGGTACAAAAAAATTACCTAAACTAGGACATTGATGTTAGTGAGATAGATCACATTGCCTAAGGAGTCAACCTCATTCATGATGAAATGAGAATACCTGATGAATGATGAAGATGACACATGACAAAATTGAAGTTTAGCAATTGTGGTAGGATTGCACAAAACACACACAAATATACAACTTATTCTTCTTCCATGTAAAGGCCGTTATGAGGAGCTAAAGTTTTTTCCTTCTCTGAGGGGAATCCATATTGCTTTGTATCGATGCCCACAAGATTTGTTGAATAGGGTTTCCAGAAACTAAACCCAATTTTGTTTCCACACACCTCAAAATCTAAGACAAAAATTTGCATAACATGAAATCCCAACTAATTTTTTTGGAGTGGAAGAATCCAAAACTATCCTATCATTGTTTTTACAAAAACAATTTGGAATGCATTAGTATTGCAGAGTTGGGAGATGGTTTGGTTGTTTCCTTTACATTTGCATGTCTTGAATGGTGCATGATCGTGGATGTTGGTAAGGGTGTTTGTTTTTATGGTCCACTACCATTTATTGTGTCCTATTCCATTAAAGTTGATCACCCAACTAGCTATTCAATGGAAACATTAACACAAAACAATATCATGGGTGAACTCAACCATCAATTTCCACTATAGTGGATTTTCAATGGAAATTCCTACTAAATTGCATTATCATTTGCATGCCATGGGAACTTGGTGGAATAAGGTGCATGCTGACAAAATATTTTTGATTTTTGAAATTTCCATAAAATTTTGAATTATTCTTAATGTTCATTAACAAAATTTTCACTTGAAGTTTACAATTCCATGGATCAATGGAAATGCATTGACCAAGTTTGAACAACCATTGAACAAGTTGTTGGGTGGAATTGTTAATGGAATTGTTTCCACACAACCCATTTTTTAACAACGACCACTATGGTAAAGTCAATTTTCATTGTAGTGGATTTTGAGATCTCCACCCATTGTTGGGTGGAATACAAAGTGGAATAAGTACGTACACTTTTTGATAGTGGTTTCTCCCTTAAACCCCTTGTCATTGATGTTGTTGGGCATGTATGCTCTACAATTGCCATGTTAGTTGCCCAATAACTTCATGGATTTCAATATTGCCCTTGTTTCATTAATGATAGACCTAACTACATTGTCAATACCTTCATAGAATGTTTTTATGCCAATGTTTATGTATCCATATTGATTATTTTAACACATATTGTTATTTTGGTTTTTGATGTGCTTTTGATTTTGGTGCATGTGGCAATTTCTCTTCTGATAATATCTATAATAAATTATATTCATACCAACAAACCATGAATTACTTATATCAAATGGCTAGAATAGGACCTTAGCATATGTCCCCTATTTAATTGATGCGGTGACCACTTATTTCATAGTGATTGATAACCTCATACAAGCCAACATAATAATAAATGTTTTGAAAGCGCTTTAAGTTTTCAATGATTCCAATCTTGGGATTTTAGTATTTGAAGGCTATAGTGGATTAGTTTCATTTGATCTGAAGATTGGCAAATGAAAACATTGAAGATTAGCATACACCTAATCCCTAAATCCAAATTTGTTTCAACATATATGGCATTAACAAAAAGTACACCATCAACCTATATACACATGCATTTAGATTTTCCAAATGATGAAGACAACAAACAATGTTGAAAGAGGAGAAAACATAAATAATAGGTAGCCTTACCAAGAATTAAAAATCACTAAAAAGCTAATTGAAAAAATCAAATTTATCTTCATTCATGGTATTACATTAATGAAGCATGTGAGATCAAATTTCAATTAGTTCAACTTCCCTTTTAAAACTAAACCTTTGACCAAAATCATCTAAGGAAATCTTCACCAATTGTATTAATTTGGGTCATGTATTATAACATGGATCACATACTACTAATAAGGCACCAACTAACTCTACTTGCACTATTAGAAGCATGGGTTTAATCCATTAACCCATTTCACTATGAAGCTTTAAAAATAAAATTGATTCACTAGTTAGTGTTTTAGCTTAATGCAATTTCACCATGGGTGAAATCATTTTGTCTAATTCATTATGGTTCATTTTTTAAATTAAAATTAGTTATATATATATATATATATATAATCTAAATAAGTTTATTGAGTGTAAGTATTTATTAAATGTGTGTATCTATTAATTTATTAAAAAATTTGGTACTCATACAACTTTTAAAACATGTTATAGTTTGTATTAAATTTATTTTCATAAATGAAAAGGCTTTTCCAGAAAATTACATGAAAATATTATTCAAAATAAACTTTAATATAATTTACAATACCAAAATATTATGTGTATAAATTAGTAATTATTAACATAATGTTGATACTTATATAACATTATAGAGTATTTTTAAAACTAACATAATATATGTGTTATTAGGTGAATGGTAAAGAGGTAAGAAGACAAGATTAAAACACTTGAATGATAGTTTTGATTTTCAAATTACTTTTGGAGGGAAAAAATTGAGGATGTAGTTCGTGATTGTGATAAAGGTTGTGAGTTATTGCTTTTACACACACATAGATTTAAAGAGTTGCTAAAAAATAAATAGAAACAGAATATGTAGTTTTAGAGTTTTGTTGGGTGGTGAACTATAGATTTTATTGTTTTTCATTTTTTATTTCTACACTTTTATACTACAGATGTTTGATATGTTCAATTTTGAATAAAGAAAATAATATAATATTAATGATGAAACAGTGAATACATTATGAATATATTGTGTTTTCTAAATTGTAATAATAAAAATTTGATCACAAATTCTAATTATCAAGAATTAATCTCGAAATTGGAAATAATGGAACACTAATAGTATTGAAATGAATGTGTGAATAAAGTCAACAAATTAATTAGAATGGTTTAAAACAACAAATTGTATATGATTTAAGTGCTATTATGTGTACAATTTGTATTGTTTATTAGTAGGTAGAGAGCAAATATAAATAGAATTTGCGCCTACCAATGTATTTAATAAATTAAATATTACACATTAAAATAAATTATTAAATAATTATAATTAATATTTTAAATAAAAATTTTATTGATTAAATATATGCTTAAAATGTGGCAAGATAAATTATAATATATTGTCATCAGTAATCAAATATTTTCTAGAACAAAAAATCAATTTTGTTTTAAAATTTGCTTATTCACAAATTATGTTATTTCAAAGATTTTTTTTTCTTCAAAAAAAATTTAAAATGTGTGAAATAAAAAATTTCAAATGCATTTTCAATCAAACAAAGATTTTAAAAAAAAAAACATTTGTGTGAAAATTTTGAAAAATATATATTGAATAATTTTTTTTAATTTATTAAATTGCACATTTCGATATATATATATAATACGTCTATGTTTTGGAAAAAAACTTATAATGAAATTTAATTTTTTTTCATTTGAAAAAAATATGAAAATAATAATAATGGTTTCTTAAAAAATCTTAAAGACATCATTGTTGAAATGTATTAAATTGCAATATTCAAATGCATTTGCAGTCAAATTAAATCAATTTTTCCTTAAAATATTTCAATTTTGTACATTTTGGAAAATATTTTAAAATGAGGTTTAAATTTTATCATTTGGAAATAATATGAAAAAGATAACAATAATTAAAATTGGCTTTTGCAAATCATTTGTAATAAACAACATGATAAAGACAATCATCGTCCCATTTGTTTCATATAAATGAGGTGATTAGATGGCAATAGCAATGGGTTATCACCTTGGAATTTAAGGATCAAATCTTGGTAAATTTTCATGTGATCAACATTGTATGTTGATTGTATGTACATATATTATATTTATTACTATATAAATATAAATATTCAAATTAATATTAATAAAATTTGATTAAAAATAATTTAATTTAAATAATAAAAAGTGAATTTTTAAATTTGATTACTTTAATGAATTGATTTGTCCATATCAACATGTTGCTAATCATTAAAAGATGTGATAAATTCATTAAAATTTTCATCTAATAAATTAATGTTGATTTCATCTAAATGATTAGTGTAACTTTTAATGAATTAGGAACACATCCTTACTATTGTTGTATATATTAGTTTCATATACATGGAAGTGAACAATTGATGTAGATTTGGAAAAGTTGTATGTTCCCTTTAGCAAACCTTGGAATGGAAGTTCTACAAATTGAACAATTTTGTTAATTTTCTTAAAAGACACAAATAGGTTAGCACCACATGACTCAAAACATGTATATGTGCAATGTCCTTTTACAACTATACCAAACAAAAAGGACACATAACACACAATTTTACAAGAATTTTTTGTTAATAAGTTTCACATATTGGTCACTATGAAAGTAGAAGAAACATGCAAGGTCCAAATTTTGATTTTAACCATCTTATAGTGTCGCTTGGCTTGTGTTTTTGACTTCTAACTTAACATCACATGGCTCACACCTATCCAATTTTGGATGTACTATGAAGTGGTTTTTCAATGTTGATTTTTCAACTAGCATGGAATGAAAAAAAATGTTGATCTCATTGAAATCCATGACATCAACCAACTCAAATTCCTTCACACTTAACAAAACTTTGAAAAAAATTACACATGTTGCTCCATACTTCGAGTGATATACATATTCTAGCTAATGATAGCTTGCTTTAAAGGGATGCAACTACACTATATCTATCCAACAATGACATTGAAGCATATAATGTAAACTGTCATAAACAACTCATAATTGCCCTACTTGAACATGGTCTTTTGTGCAATCTACATCAAAACTATGGAAATTTGAATTCGAAACTTCTAATTGCATTGACCTCTGTGGTGCTAGGGATGCTTGTGATGATGACTGCCATAAATCAGTTATCTCAATTTATAGCAATCCTCTCGTTTTATTAAGAAGGTTTATTGGCACAACCTCCTTAAAGACCGCCCTTTCAATTTTTGTTTATTTATGGTTTGCCAAAAAAGATCAGAACCCTCTTTCACTAAGGCTTCCAATGTATTTTTGTTCTATAAATCTTTATTGTGCCTCCATAGTTCCTTTTCCTTCTTATTTTTTTCCCTTGCCTTTTTTTCACCCTTCAATTTTATTTTTCGCTTCATCTCCTCACTCATTAGTACATTGTTAGGCATATCATTTGTTTGCCCCACTCCCATCACAACATTCACAAATGCGGCTTTCTAATCCCCTTTGGAAGTCCAAAACCCTTAGGGTCATTGCCAAATAATTGTTTCAACTCAACTTGCAACAAAATTGTAATTTGAATATGAAATTTGACAAATTTAAAATTTGAAAATTGTTATTTGAATGTGAAACTTGATATTTGATTTCTGAAAATTGTTATTTGAATATAAAAATTTTGTTATTTGAATTTTGAAAATTATTATTTGCAACAAAGAAGTAATATTTCAATCCAGAAATTGTTATTTGATTATAAATTTTGATATTTCATTTCTAAAAATTCTTATTTGAATCTCCAAATTGATCTTTCAAATCAAAAAATTATTGTTTGCATTCAGAAATTCATATTTGAAACCTTTTTTCTTCTTGGTATTCCAAAATTGATATTTGAATTTCGAAAGATGTATTTAAATTTCAAAATTGGTATTTGATTTCTGAATTTTTTTTATTTGAATCTGAAAATTCGTATTTTAATTCTGAAAAATATTAATTGGATTTAAAAATTTTAATTTGAATATTGAACATTGTTAATTGAATTTTAAAATTTTAATTTGAATATTGAACATTGTTAATTGAATTTTAAAAATTTAATTGAATATTAAAAATTGTGAATTGAATTTTAAAATTTATATTTGAATTCCGAAAATATTTATTTTAATTTAAAATTTGATATTTTAATTTTTAAATCATTATTTGAATCTGAAAATTCATATATCAATTCGGAGAATTTTCAATTGAACTCAAAAATTTGTATTTCAGTTCTAAAAAAATTATTTGAATTTGAAACTTGATATTTCCATTCTGAAACTTGTTATTTGATTTAGTTTTAAATCAAAATATGAAGTAATTTTCAGATTTGAATAACAATTTTCAGAATTCAAATTAAAAATTTCAAATTTAGATAATAATATTTCCAGAATTCAAATATCAATTCTCAGATTAAATTAAAACATTTTGAATTCAAATAAAATATTTCATAATTGAAATTTGAATTTCTACAATTGAAATATCAATTTTAGAATAGAAATATCAATTTTCAGATCCAAATATCATTTTCAAATTTCAAATATTAATTTTCAGAATGCAAATAAAAATTTGCAGATTCAAATAACAATTTTTAATTCACATATTAGTTTTCAGAATTTAAATGACAGTTTTTTTGGTCAAAAATAGTCAAATTCATATAATAATTTACATAATTGAAATTCAGTTTTTTAGATTGAAATAATAATTTTGAGAATTGGGATATGAAATTTCATATCGAAAGAAAAATATTAAAAACTAAAGTATGTAATTTGTTTGAAATTCCAATTGAAGTCTATTAAAAAATTGGGTGTAATGGGTATGAATGGCAGATTCCATTGCATCTCACATTGTGATCATTGTATTTGTGTTGTCATGGAACAAGGGTGTCACAATAGATTTGGTGTATCATGAACAAAGAAAGGCGAGAAGGTTGTTGAAAATATCAAAACCAAAACAAAGGTTTTTTTTTTTGGAAAAATAATATCGCCAAATGGCTAAAATTCACCATAAAAACCATGTTGATAAAACCTTTAACATGTTCACAATATATAATCAATCTACCCATAATTAATGCATAATGTACTTTTAATAAATTCTTTAAATATACCTTTAATGCAACCTTAATACACTATAGAAATGTACTTCAAATTTAGTTATAATACACCTTATAATACCTTAGTGTATTTCAATGGCTACGTATATGGCATATGGTTGTGATTAATTTTGATCCCAAATGCAATTAATGGAAGATATGAGCCTATTTTTGGATGAAAACAATCTCAAAAGTCGTCCAAATGAAAAGATGAATATGTCAATAGTCACATGGTAATCACAACATAGTTACATTTAACGATATAAAATGTGAATTTTGATAATTAGTTTCAAACAAAATCAAATATAGTCACAACCAACACATAGTTGCATGTAGTAAAAAAGAATGATTACATATTACAAGATATCTTCTAGTGTAATATATTAAAAGTGAATGGTTCAACTTTGATAATTGACAAGATGTTTAAAAAATCATTGATTCATTCCAATATAAATGTGGAGTTTTAAATCATTACATGTGTCTTAATAAATTATGGTAAGTGTAAAATCCAACTCCTAAGTAATGGTTTCAACATGTTAAAAGTTGATGGTTCAACTCATGTACCATATTGATAGTTGAAGAATGTTAAACAAATCACTAACCCATTGTAATGCATTGTGTAAATACAGTTAAAAGGTATTTCAATTTTCATGCCAATAATTTAAAATTATTTTAAAAATAAATAAAATCTAAATAATATTCATAAATGAACACCATAGTGAACATAACAACTATGAACAATATTAATCATTAATTAGTGCAACAAGTCATTTACAAATTTAAGATGGTCAAATGTAATTGAAATGTATTCAAATCGAATAATCGTCACAATGTGTGGAGGTGGAAAAGAACAATATTTTTTCTTTTGCATTAAAATTTTATACAAATCATAAGATTAAAGTTTAATTTTAAAGTTTTTTCAATAATGTGCACAATTACAAATTTCCTTTTAAAATGTAAATTGATTTTTAAAATATATATTTGAATTTCATTATTGAATATTGTTTCAAAAACCACTCCTTTAAAAAAATCAATTTAAACACATGACTTATAAATGGATAATATAATAATAATAAATATATCTTTCATACTTAAAGTTTCATTTGATTCTGAAAATTATAATATTATATATATAATGTTATATAAATAATTTATTTTATGGAATTATAAATTATATATTTTCACATTTCAAACCTCTATTTGATTTAAGAAATTATATTGTACAATTTTGTTTATAATAGATCATAATTGTACCAAAAAAATGTAATTTAGATGGATGATATAATTTATTCATCATATAATGTTTATAAATGGATCATAAATTATTCCTACTACCTACTACTTAGCATATTTAATAAATAAATTACATTGCCTACTTAATAAAATAATTAAATGTTTAAAAATGACATATCAACATGATAAAGTACCTATTAATTAACCCATATACATATGACATACTAATTATTGAATTAATTTAACATAACATTATTTCATTTGACACTAAAATACATACTACTTATTACTTAACCTTCCTAATTAATTAACTAATTTAAAAAAAATATGACATATCCAACATGATAATATACATATTATTTAACCACATACATATTATCTACTACTTAGTTTTATTTAATATTTGTTACTTATTACCATTAATCTCCATGATTAATTGCAAAAATAATTATGTTTTTATCCATCAATGGAAGCTTTCATAAATAGATGTTAAATGTGTATTTTGCACCTAATTATAAATTATGAAGAACTTTATATAATGCTAGAAATTACAAAATGCTCCATTTTTATTATTAACTGTCATGGGTCGTTTGAAATTTTCAAAAACTCAACAAACCCTACTACATTTTAACAATTGAAAAAAGTTAAAGGAAAAAAAATAGACCATTAAATTCAATAATTTCATTCGTCAATTCACATTTTTTTCATATTTAATTACATGTACATTTGTAACTAAAAGTTATAATTGCAAATCAAGTTTAAAATGTGCAACATGGTGTCTAATGGCTTATGAAACATCTTTCAAGTCACAAATAATTATATTTTCATCTATTTTGGAACGACACTCTAAATGAATGATATAAATGTACTTTTCATCTTCATTTTCATCCAAATCAATAATAACATATGTGACCACAAATGACTTCGTAATCACTCACATAATTACAAGTCATTTTTATGAGGTGCCATGGAGACAATCATATTTACATCCACAAAAATGGTTGATTTGGACATAAGTGACAAACACATAGGTTACAATGGATAGGATTCCTTATAATGTGCAAATTGCATAATTAAAATGTAAAGAAATGATTGTGTTCACTTCAACATTTGTGTGGTTGGAATTATAGGTGGCACATCACCATCATTTGCAATATTCCATGTGGTTCCACTTCCCTTGCAAACCTCTTATAACAATAATTTGCATTGAAATGCCACAACACATTTTGAACTTGCAACTATATTATAATTTTTTCTGTTTTGCATTTGAAGAACTTTGTGTGTGTATGTTGAAAAGCATGTGCTATGCATGGTTGAGCCCTTGAAAATAGTTTAGGTTTCAGTAGCTAGAGGTTATTTTCATTACACCTATCAAACTATTTCTAGTGATGTGGCACTAGTGGGGACATATTTTTAAATTGTCAAAACATGCAAACTAAATGTTGTTACTATTCGTTTTTTCGCCCTTCAGTGGGGATGCTCTTATGTTCATGATAATGTTTACTTCATGTTAGGTAAAGCTCGTGGGCAAAAATCATTGCTAAGCTATATAGTTAGGCTTGATACTACCTCATCCTAAGCAATTTATTTTGCGAATGCCCCTGTGGATCACAAGCAGGTTTAGAACCGAAACTATGTATGTTTATTACATAGCTATGGAAATTTATGTTATTGGTTGCATAAATATTTTTTCACCTTTCTATTGTTTATGTATAACTAGTATGCCACACCATTCTCCTACCATGAATTTCACATAAACTACACCAAAACCTTTCAAAACTAAAAACTCAATTCCTTTCACAAATCTATTTCATCAAACTTTACATTCATACAACAATTTATTTCTATCAAATGAAGGTGTTTCCAAAGGTCATAAACATTCACTTATATATTAACCCAAAGGAAACTAAATAAGAAATTTTCTAAAGTCTACACATCACATGGCTCCCCATGTGATTTCACATGCATAATAAAGTGCAAAGATTTTTCACATGACTTTCACATAAATTATCATGTGAAAGTCAATGCACTTTCATCAAATCATAATTTTACTATGAAATCCTATTAACAAGTAGATCACTAAACTTACATGTTAAATAATTACATAGGTAATAATTTAATTACATCAAGTTACACCCCCATCTTAATGTTTTTCCATACATAAAATATTGTTCATTCAGATTTGTTTAGGTCTCCCACCAAAGACCAGGAACAATTATTGAAAATATATGACAAAAATCATCCTCAATTCATGTGAGACCATCTCTATACCTTTGATTCCCACCCTAACAATTTCCTTACATTTGAAATGTTAAGTTTTTTCACGTGAGGGTCACATTCTCATTCAATTCACTAATTGCAGCTGGATTTAAAATATGAATCATAATGTATGTTTCAAATGGATGGTGCATAGGTGGGTGCTGGGTAATATAATTTTTTTGCAGTTGGATATTGGATCAATCCAGTAAGAGGCAAAGTGAACCAACACCCTCCAATGCACTACAAGGGATGGAGAGTGGGTGGACAAGAAAAAACTTTTAACTAACCTATGGTAGTTCTTTTTCAAAACCCAACATGCATAGGACGCTCAACACCCTAGGAATTTTGTGGGTGTCATTGTGATGCCCTACACAACATCCACATGGTTCTATTGCAAGGTTTGAATAATGTTGGCATTATAAATAGGTCAGATTCATTGTGATCCATTGTAGTCTAGTGCAGGAAACCAAGCTACTAGTAAGTGTGTGGCTTGCTCTCTTGAATGGTTGTGGGTTTGAAAATGGTAAACAAATTGTGAGACAAATTCCTGTGAAGGACATGGAAGATAACAAGTGTCATAATGGAGACCATGAACTTTGTAATAGTGCATGGCATTGCACACCAAGGGGGTGTTAAAAACATCCTCCCCAACATGCCTTCTTGACTAAATCTATGGTAGAGCTCTTTCAAAATTGTTCATTGGGCTAAATGCCCTCCAACTTAGGAAAATGAAAAGGATTACAAATCATTTGATAAATAGTCAAAATTAGACCTCATTAATTCTTGCTCAAGGTAAAGTTTTCATGTTATCTCACAAACCATATTGGTGTTGTTGTGAGAGGTGCAAGAATGAATGGTTGGATTAAACGCTTGTGACGAAGACATATAGGATGAAACCTTAAAGTAGATGGAATAATGTCATCAACTACCAAAAGCAAAAAACAACATATTCTTGGTAGTTGATGGTGAAGTGTAAGTAAGGTCTTTGGTGTTGTGGCTATTTTCTACACAAATTTGTTTGCTTGTAAGTAATGTGCACTATGTGTTTTTATTTTCAACGCCTACTATGTTGCTGTGGTTTTGTTGGGCACATTTTTTGTGGTGTGGTTGTGTTTGCATGAATGTTTTAATGGATGTCAATCAAGGACTTGGAGGAGATGAGGAGGATAAAAGGAAGAGCTATTGGGTGGAGTGGGCACTTCTTTTCTTCTATAAGTTTCTAGAATGTGTGAGGGGATAAGTGGTGATTTTTTGCGTTCTGATGCATATAGAGTATAGATTTGTGAAATGTGGTTTTTTTATGTTGAGAGAAATGAAATTTTCATTGCACTGTGTGCCTCAATGGTTAGGTGTTAATTGTAGCAATAGCTTTAAAGGTTGATGACTAGGGGGATGATGAGAAATTAAAGATCTCAAGAGTTGTCATCTTAAATTTGCAAAGTGTGATGTTGTGTCTATGTGTTTAGGTTTAGTGTGGTAGTTTTGGTTTCATGAGGGGTGAAAACACACTAAAGTGGAACAAAAATGGCACATCATGATAATCCATTTTTAATCCATTATGAAATAAAATACAAAAGGAAAGTATTACAAAAACAGGCAAAAACAAGATACTTTGAATCAAATGGGCCATGTGGCAAAATGTTATAAGGTATTTTTCCATAAGGATTTAAATATCTTTAGTTTATTTTTATGATAATCTTATACTTGAAATATGAACATCTAAATCATTATTTTTAACAAATGAAGGACTTCCTTTAAAAGTTTCATATTTGATATACATCTCAAAATTTAGTCATAAAATATTTTCAAATTCTTTTATTTTAATATTAAATTTCCACAATATTATATTACCATTGAGTCACTTATTCATAAAGGACATTATATCAAAGTGTATTGAATCCATTTAATTTATCTTTGATTGGATAAGTGTTTTTGTACAACTTTAAAAATCCATAACAAATTGAATACCAAAGATTTGACCATGAAATTTTAACATAATGTTTTGATGTTTGAGTTCATTCTTGACATGAATCCCATTTCATCATTTGCACATATCAATTGGAATAAATTATTATTGAAAATTTAAAAATTGTGACAAATGGACTCCTGGACATCTAAAGCGTAACACCTTAGTGTGCTTTCACCTTGAGAGAGTATTTTCAAGACTAGGATTTCTAAAGGAATATTTGCGTCAATTATAGTCTAAATTTTTTAAAGGTTATTTGAGGGATTAAATTTCTTAGCTTTGTTAAACTCATGAATAAATTTTTGTGGGATGAAAATTTTCACATTATGTGAATTTGGGTTTGCTTTGTTTGTTATTGTGTTTGAATTGTTATGTTCTTGATGTTGAAAGAGTCATAAAGGCTTTTGTGTTCAGGGGATTTAGGAGAATGTGTTCTTTTTTACTCTTTATATGGATCTATCAAGGTGAGTACTCAACATGGATTACTGTGGTCTATGGTTGATGAGAAGATGGGATATGATGAATTGAGTTCAACAAAATGAGATCGAAGTGACTTAACATTTAGAAATCCTCAATTTTAGATTTTTGTGTAGATAGTAAGAGTTCATGTAGATTTTAAAACATGATATTGGTGTTGCTAAGAAAAAAGGGTTATAATCATTGAATTGATCCATTGGGTATTATGTGTGCCCCTATTTTTCATTACACTCTAAGTACTCGGTGTTGGAATTTGGAGCATTGGCATTTGCCATGATGCTAGTAAATTGTCAGAGAAAAAAATCTTTAAGGGTGTTTGTGAGCCATACCAACACAACCATGTGCGGTAGTCTTAATTTTTAAAAGTTGCATCAGGGTTATTTGAGTGGGGTAAAGTTATTAAGGGCTTTTATCAACTTCATAGGGAATGATGAATGCGCTGGGTGCGTGGAGGGGTTGTTTTCTTTTATGAAGTGCGTTATTGGTGAATAAGGTGTTGGGTTAGTTCTTTTCTTCAACAAAAAGCCGATAACCATAGTTTTAAAAACTTTGTTGCGTAATTAGGGGTGAGAAATGACGCGCTCCCAAATCCCTAGTTAGCCCCAAGTTGGGGCTAAGTTATTCAAGTTGCGGAATTGTGGGGGACTCGGGGCATGCTCCCAACTTTCAGCACTAAAAGGGGTAGAGGGGCGTGCTGAAGTTCCGGGATGGGACTAGGAAGAGTGACAAGCTATTCACTTACTTGAACCTACATAAACCCAACCAACAAGTTGGTTAGTTCGCATTCTGGAGCACCCTTGGTGCTAGGACAAGCCACGGGTAACTCTAGACTCACTTGATTCACCACGGCCCGAACTCAGGGGAAGCCACCACCTTCCCCCATATAGTATACTATGTGCCTCTCCGCAACACCCACATCCGAATGGCTTTTTGTCTCAAGACTCCCAAGGAGGAGTCCCGAAACTGTCTCGGTTTGGACTCCCAAGACTTTGAGCGATCATAACTCATTGCTCAGACCTCCGATTGGGATGAGGTCTTAAGCAAACTTGTAGCTGTCCTTGAGAACTTTCCAATAATGTGTCGTACTCCACTTGCACGCACTGGGCTCGGGTCGATTCCCGACTTTTAGTGGTCGGGAGTCAAATTGTCAATTTGACTCCTAACCCTTCTTTTTGCCATAACTTGTGCTGCAGATGTTTAAATGGCCAATGCAAGGCCATTTGCGACATCTACGCTTCAATAGCTTTCCAATGATATAAAGAACATCCCAATGTGAGGTGTTTTGACCCCTATAATCGAACTAAGTTTTGGGAGTCCCGGAAGACTCCCAAGTTTCAATTTCGGGAGTGTGAGTTTCATCCTCACACTTCCCTCAAAGTAGGGTTACGACAAGAAATCTTTAGAGGGTTGGGGGTAGAAGTAGACACCATAATTTGCAATGTTCAACATAACATTGGTCTTGTTCTAGTATTTAGTGAATAACAAGGATGTTAGAAATTCTTGAAACAATTGAAGGTATGTTAATGAAAGGTCTAATAGAGTTAGAACAATCTTCAAGCTGTTGAATATAAGGTTAATTCGTGACAATTCAATGATTAAATAGATAGTATAATAGTGTGCCAATGGCAACAGGAGTCTCATAATAACTGAAACATTTATTTAGTTTGTAAATGAGCTCAGCAAAGAGCTGCAAGTACATGCGAAATCCTGGGCTATGCCATAGTGATAGTTCATAACTACAGGAAATATATGATGCGTCGAATGGTGCGAACTAGGCAATCTGCTTTGATATTAGGAAGCAATCGACGAATCGGACCGCGCAACCAACAATAGTGTTTAACGCCAGGAATTGAAGACCATGCGAAGATAGAAGTATCTTCAATTTCGTAACAACCTTCACAAACGGTCTCAGGTTCGTCACCAGAAACGGGGTCGACTTGTAGCAAAATCACCAAGGTGCGAAAGTTCGGAGAAATACGATAGTACTAAGTTCGAAGGGGTTCAACTTCAAGACGAGCACGCACCTCTCAAGGTTTGGGTTCTTCATCACAAGGATGTTGTGTTAAGGTAAGATCTAGAGATGACTCCGGAGGCAGTTATTCATTTGCTTGTGCGGCTTGCGGCCTGTAAAATGTAACCATGTGCGACACCATAATTTCAAGGAGAGGAAAAAGGTTAGATCTTTAATCAAAATCAAATCGACAATGAAGGTGTGAAGGACTTGTTACATTGAGGTGCGCAGTTGTAATTTATAGATTGAAAGAAAGGAAAGGAAGGCGTGAGTAATGGCTTAAAACCATGGTAAAGTAAAACCATAAGGTCAAAGGAAAAAATTGAAGGTTTAAGTAAAGTTTGTTGGGGGGAAATGGGAAAAGGTGAAAAGGTGTTTTTCCTTCACCTTCCATTGGCCACCAAGCTTGGAACCTTCCATTGGCCACTAAGCTTTGGATCTACCTTCACCTCCCTTCTCCTTCTCTTTATAAGGCGGACTCGGATCAATGGGAACTTTCTCTTTTCCCCGGACATAATTTTCATTCAATCTTGAATACTTGTTCCCACAAGCTTCTTGAGAAGGAAAATAATGATTAGTCTTAGTAGAGGGAAGACAGAAGGATAATATAATGAAAATCTTGTAATAGTTTTGAAGGAATGGGGATGGGTAGTGATAACGTTGGGAGGTTGGAACTTTAGAGAAATCTCACAAGCCCTCTCGGGTTTCATAGCATAACTTCTTGTTGGTTTAACTGCAGAACTTGGGATTTGGTAGCAAGTTGCACCTTGTAATTAGCTTTCTAATGAGCTAAGGCAAGCCGGATTGGAATAATGTAGGTGTTAGAAATGATGTTTTAAGTGACCAATGGTCTGTAGTCAAGTTGAACTGGCTGCCTTTATACAACCTTATCGAGTTTGGTAGTATAACTCCTTACTGGTTTAGTTGCAGATCTTAAGATTTGGTAGGTTGGTGCGCCTTATTGTTAACTTTCTAGTGAGTTATGGTAAGCCGGATTTGAATAACCTATGTGTTAGAAACAATATTTCAAGTGACTGGTGGTCTACAGCCAAGTTGAATTATCACATTTATAAAACCCTCTCGGGTTTTGTAGCATGACTTTTTGCTGGTTTAGCTACAATGCTTAGGATTTGGTAGCAAGATGCGCCTTGTTGTTATCTTTCTAGTGAGTTATGGCAAGCCAGATTTGAATAGCCTATGTGTTAGAAACAATATTTCAAGTGATTAGTGGTCTACAACTATGTTGGACATGGTGTTGAGTCCTTAAACATTGGTTTAAATGAATGACAATTTGACATAAAGTCTTAGAATGTGTAGTGTGTGAGCTTGAAAAAAAATATTTATCATTTCTAATCATAAATGATGCATAGGAGGCAGGCTATTTAATTTCAACTATAAACACAATCTAACATCTAGAATTACACTTGCAATTTTCCTTCACTAGTGGTATTTGTGCTTTCAAGCATAGTCACCTTGTAGAACCGAGAATAGGCGGATGAAAAGTTGCCTCACAATGTTTGGACCTCAAAGTTTAACAGTATTGTTTTTTCCTTCCCAAATTTGTAACTTTGCATGAGTTACCATCATCCATAACATAAGACAATTTAGTCAAATTTGGCTTAAAATAAAACATGAAGGTAACAACAATTAAACATCTTTCTACACCACCCATTAGCTACCCATTGAAACATGATGTAGAATTTGGAGAGTTTTCTTTTTAAAATTCCACATTTGGCAATTTGAAAAGGGGTTTTTTTCAAGTCATATTGAAAAAAATCACTAGTTGGTGAAAATTCGCCCAAAAAAACATCAATTTAATGCAAGTTTTCCATCCAAGAGCATTTGTGGAATACAAACAGGTACAAGACTAAAACTTTATATTTTTATAATATAATTATGAAGATTTTTGTTTTTGTTTACACAAATATCTATTCACCTATTTATTTTTTATGTATAATTATTATGTATAACCATTTTTCCTATTATAAATTCTACACACTCATAAACTATGCCAAAACCTTTGAAGATTAATTTTTCAATTCCTTTCACAAGTCTATTTTATGAAACTTTCCATTTTTACAACAAGTTGTTCTTATTAAATGAAGGTGTCTCCAAATGTCCCAAACACCCATTTATACAATAAGCAAAAGGAAACTAAACAAGAAAGTTTCTAAGGTTTAATGAACCCTATGATTTAACATGCACATTAATTTGTGTAAATAAATTTCTAATGAATCACCATCCTTGAATCATGCACATTAATTTATGTAAATTTTATTGAATCACCATCCTTAAGCCATGCACATTAATTAAGCCATGATTAATTGGGATGACACCAATCATTATTAAATTATAAAACCCCACCACCTAATAAATTACCAATGTTAGCCTTTAAATAATTACATAATTACATCAAATTATACATTCGTTTCAAATACCAAAATCCCATGTTTCTATAATAAAGAAATTTAAAGTTGGTGAACCATGAACTTTTTTCAAGGTTGGCTTGGCAAATGTAAAGCTAGGGAACATTGCTCAATTGTATTGGGTTGGTAATTTATTTTGAAGCCAATAAAAATATGTGAAGTGATGTTTAATCTTGCACCCTTTTCCATCCCCAATTGGGCATTGCACCCCACTTTGTAGGTATCTTTAATTAAGTCATTGAAATTAGGACCCAATGCTCAAAAGTAGTGCTAAGCTTTTCAAAATTTTGACCATGATTTTTCTATTAAAAATTGCACCTTGAGATTTTGTGCTTACTTAAGGGGTTTACCAACATTGATCAAAGACTTACTTAGGTTACCAAACCACCTCCTAGCGTACCTACTTACTTCCCTAGCTAGGCTACCTAACCCACATATTTATGTTACCAACCTATAAACATACTTGGGTAAAGCTAAGCAAATAGGAGCCAATATTTTCATAATTAGTCCTTAGTTTTGATGTTCATAAGTTTCATAAACTAAATTAATGTTGAAAGTATATGTTGTATTTATATGAAAACATTTTAATATATTAATCTAGCATTTAAATAAGTTTGAAAGTAATCCAATAAATATATAATATTAGCACATTTTAAAGCCTATAATCAATGTTTTTCAACATAGTGAAATAATGTAAAAACATTGTTTAAGCACCATTGTTTAACACTATTTTATGACTTTTCATCTAATCTTGTGTTGCCACATCATTTTTCCAGACTAATTGTGGTGATTCATGTGGTTGTTGTTGATTTTTATTTGCTCATTTTTACCCACCTACCCACCTATTTAACCTAATTAATTATTTAGGTTATATATTCAACTATATATTAAATTACCAAAATATCAACCCATTTACCCACCTAAGCTACCTATTTAGCTATCTAATGTACTTACTTATCCAACTACATGCCCACCTATTTAATGTACCAACCTACCTAGGATACCTACTCAACTATCTTTAGGGATGTCATTTCCATTTTATTTCAAACAATGTGTGTAAAAATAAGGGCGCAATTTATTGAAACATAATATAATTTATAATTTATCCAAATATAAATAAGGCATTTATAATTCATTATGAAAATATATCCATAATATACCTAGTATATTTTATAATAGATTTATACCTAAAATATGCCATTATTTTGTAATAAACTAAAAAATGTTTTTTTTAATTTTAGGTTTTTTCTAAAAATATATATAAAACGACATCCCTAGGTAATACCCAAGTTACCAAATTATCTACCTATATACCCACCTCAACTATTTACTTGCTTAATACCTACTTGTGATACCTATTGAACTACTAGATTATTAATTTACCTACTCACCTAGGCTACCTTCTTACTTAGTATTTAGACACAATGTGAGAAACGTGGATTGTCGCAACCCTAGGCTGGCAAAGGTGTGGGCTAATAATGAATCCCGGGAGTCACATGTCATGTTTTTGGGAGTGTAGGAAAGTGTGAGGGAATGAACCCCCACATTCCCAAGTGAGCTCCCACTTTGGGAATTGGAGTCAAGATGGACTTCCGAATTTTCAGAGGGTGATTGCAAGGGCCAAAACTCATTGGATTGAGGAGTTCCTTATATCATTAGAAAGCTCTTTGAACGTAGATGTCTAAAATGGCTCCCATGACCCATTTGGGCACTTAAAACATAAGTTATGGCCAAAAGAAGGGCCAAGGGTCAAATTGCCAATTTGACTCCTGACCATTAAAAGTCAGGAATCGCCCTGAGTTCCTTGCGTGCAAATGGTGTGCCACATATAGTTAGAAGCTCTCAACGAGGACTATAACTTTGCTTTAGACCTTAGCTCAATTGGAGGTCTGAACACAAAGTTATGGGCCTCCAAAGTTGTAGAAGTCCCAATTTCAAGAATTTCGGAACTCCAATTTGGGAGTCCCGGGACAAAATGACATTTGGGTGTTGGCCCTGTGGCCAGGACAAAAAATACTATAAGGGGGAAGGTGGTGGCTTCCCCCAAGTCCAGGTTGTGGTGAGTCTTGTGAGTCCATGTTTACCCGTGGTTTGTCCATGCACTAAAAGTGCTTTAATTACGCATCAACTAACTTATTGTTTGGTATGTGTAGGTCCATGTGAGTAATTAAATTGCTTGTCAATCTTCCTAGTCCCCATCCTGAAACTCAAGCACGCCCATTTACCCCAAAAGTGCTACAAGCTAAGGAACGTGCCCCAACTCCTTATACTTTCGTTGTTTTCACCTTAGATTCACATTTGAATCTATCAAGGAGCTTGGGAGTGCATCATGGATTGGAGACCAAAATTAGTTTGACTTCAAGTTTAAAAGGTTTACAAAAGTTTTGGTCCATTATCTTTTTGTAGTTCAAAACTAATAATCCCAATTTTAGGTCTCACCACCAATTTCACCAAACTTGCCATGTAGGTTCCAATTAAAACTACATGACAAATATATCTAATGGATGGAAGATTTTCAGATTGCAAAGTTCATTTCCACAAGAAAATTTAATTTGGACAAATATGTGAAGGAACTTTAGTGGAAGAGGTAAGAAGAATAAGGAACATTTTGCACACAAAGTTTTGTGCACTTTTCTTTGGTGGGAAGAAACATATCCTACAACATTGGTAAACAAATCAACTTCTAGGTGACCCTAATTAATTGTTGTTTTCATGGTATTAAATTAAAGGTTCTACTATCACCAAAAAATGGAAGGACGTTGTTATTCCTCTTGAGCATGTTCAACATTAACCAACACATACCACTTGGCCTAACATCCATTGCTTATTTTTCTTCATTTTTAAATTCTATGCATTATACTTGACTATGTCCTTTAACATATATATTGTGTGCATCAACTTTCAAATCAAATGACACAATGCAAACACCTTGGACCATAAGCATCTTTTGATAGTCAAAGGTTGTGCAATAGAATTAAGCATTCTAGGACTTCTGTGATATATAAACTAATGTGGTTTCTCATTCAACCTCAAGGAGAACATGGCTATAATGAACCAACCCCCATGATTGCACCAATTAGGGTTGTATTTGGTTGGATGGCCATTAATTTTCTATTGGTTTTTATCCTTGTGTTAATCACATATGTTACCATGGTTTGATTTATTTTTTCTTTTTTTGCCAACCCTTGCCATTCCTTAGAAAACCTTTTTTTGTCTTTTTTTTTCAAATTTAACCATCCTCATGACACAACCTTAAGTTCTTCACAAGGCATGAAAAATGAACCCCCAAATGCTAACAACGAAAAGAAAATAAAAGGAAGAAAACCTTGAGGTCATGTTTGTTAACTTTGTGCATTACGAAAATAGGGGTGTGTAAGAGCTCCAAGATGGGGATTAGGACTATGTGATATTATAACCAAAAAAGAAGGGGGACACGAACGAATCCAAGGCACAGAACTCGCACAGGCACCCGTCCGACCCCTCTTGCCACCACAATTGCATTCTTTCTGGGACAATCACTCTCAGCTGCTCTCCTAGTATTGCTGCAGTACAATACCACTCTCCCGAAGCACACACTGCAACCTCTAAGC
>Ga0116231_10002404_pt1 | contig 39187 bp, 33 predicted proteins | sample S1TSphgellanicum_2_FD_89695 | JGI IMG/M metagenome (GOLD analysis project Ga0116231, IMG submission 89695) | Host-associated microbial communities from peat moss isolated from Minnesota, USA - S1T2_Fd - Sphagnum magellanicum MG | ecosystem: Host-associated > Plants > Peat moss > Unclassified...
TATATAAAAAAAAAAAAATATATATATATATATATATATATATATATATATATATATATATATCACAAAGAATATAATTTGCTACTAATAGTTTAGTCGTTTGGTCATCTTTTAATTGCTTAAGGTATACATAATACACTGAAAAGTGTAAATTTAATTAAAATGATTCGTATTTTGTATGTTGAACAAACATGATTATATGTTTGTTCACCTTTAAAGCTACCAACTCTTACACAATGGCCATGAGGTTTTATTATTTTAGTGCTTCTTTAGGCTTTTTTCTAGGTAGCTTAGGTAGTTTTGTAAGTTCACTTTTTGTGTTGTTAGTATTTTATTTTGATGTGTGAATCAATGATCGAGAATGCAATTAAAATGTGAATTACCGATGAGAAAATTGATCACACATTTTGGAACACGATTGGAAGAACACATTATTATTACCTAACAAAATGGTAGGTCGCTCTACCGAGCTCACCATGTTCCTAGATGGAATCAACCCATAGTACATTTACAATACCCAAATATCTTTGTTGGGTCATATGTGAACCCATTCTATTAAACTCGGGCTCCATGTTGTTGTCCATTACAAAAATGAATTGATTTTGCAAGAATTAAGTTCCATTTGAATTGAAAAATATTGAATGACATTGTATGCAACTTGAATTGAATTGAATTGAATTGAATTAAACTAAATTCAGTTGGAAAAAAATGAGATACAAATTGATGGAGAAGCTATTGAGAGTTTGCTCATGGATATAGTGTTAAAAAATAAATAAAAATTTAAAACATGTATTAGCAAAATAAATTCATATCTCTTTACTTGGGAATGGGCTAAACAAATTCCAATTTGAAACCATTCAAATGATGACTTACAACTTATGAAACCTGAAGTTATCATGCCTTAACCAAGTCTTACAAATCGTCAGCATTAAAATTAAGAGTAATAATTCATTCCCCATAATGTGAGGATTTGAAAATTGTTGCCATTGTTTTCCCTTTGAATTCAACTCCAAGTATCAAGGTATGTCAATTAGAAACTTCAGCACCATCATTCTTGTTTGTTGTTGCATGCTAATTTTGTTTTGTCAATTAGTGTATTATGTACTAGTTGGGTTTTCCATCACAAATGGCAAGCAATTTGCTGGCGTGGTGATATGGCACATGCTTCATTTCAGAACCATAAAGACCTGCAAGAAATTTTTTAGTGTATTATTTGGAGGTAATGTTATAGAGTGAAATTTTCCATCAAAGGAAGGAGGCACATTTTGTTTTCTTAGTGGGCAATTTCAGTTTGAAAAGTTCCTCTTGTTCACTGGATCTGTCTTGTCTGCAGGTTTCGCTTTTGATATCTGTGCAGGGCATGGATGCATTCTTGTTGCAACAATGATCATGGGAGGAGACTTCAAACAAAGAGAGAACATTGCACTGGTGAAGTTCGAATGTGCAACCTTTATAAAATAGATGATGACTGGCAATGGCTTCTACAAAAGACACAAGTCCTGAGTTTCTGTTACATTTCCGTAACCATTGCATATCCACAACCGACATACATTTAAGGATGAATCTGTCAAGAACTCGGTGATCAATCCCACCACATGGCCAAAGCAGCCTGTTTACAATTTTTCTAGGAGAGTGCCAGCAGACAAAACTGTGATCTTCAGAAAGTTTTAGACCAGTTTTTCAGAGTCTACTGGTTTGCCATGGATGGTGGGAGAATGCAATATTGAGGCGTGTAGGGTGGTGCATGCATTATACAAATGTGGGAACCCAATAAATCACAACAAATGGTACAAACCTTAAAAACCCATCAACTTCGCTCCTTAAGCCGCTGCTCCCATTCCTGGGCCTCATAATCTTGAACAGCTAAATCCTTCTCAGTAGAGTAAATAACACGCTCCCTCCCTATGACAGTCCGTTTTGCCATCTCCCTGGCACTTTTCAACTGCACCAGACACACCCAAAAAATTAAAAAAAAGCCCCCAACAACAATCAAGACATGTTTGGCAAACCAACCTCTACTCCCCAGGTGCATAGAAGAAGCACCCAAACATTCCTGATTCAAAAGCACCAGCCCAGCCAGACCCAGTTGAGAAGATATGAGGAAACAGCTATTATTGAAGATTGGAATAGTGTAGTAGTGCCACAAGCAATTTGTTACCTTGGCACGCAGGTCTAACCCAGCTCTTTCCAACGCAGCAACCCAGCCTAACCGGGCCCTATTCCTCTTCTCAATTTCTGCATTCTTCTGCTGCAAAGCAAACCAGCGAAATGCTGGAATTGCAAAAAATGTTGCTGTATATGCCTGTAATTTAAACCAATACCCACAACCAAATGCAAGGTGTCATGAGTGGTACCCATTATGCTAATTCACTTCAAGCTCAGAAGTCATCAACAATTACAACAAAAAAATGTCTTTTTAATCAAGTATAGGGTTTAGGGTTTTATGAAGTGGAATACACCCAAAATAAAAAAACTTGAGTTTCAACAAGCAATTAGGGAGGTACCTGCAAGAGGGGTAGGATCTTGGTTGCAAAAGGAATAAGCCCACTTCCACGCAATTGTTGAACCAATGAATAATCTCTGGAACAAACAAAAATTGTAGGTGGCCCAAACAAACAGTGACCTCCAATTTGTCAAGTCTTTTTTCCACAACTCAAACCGCTGAACCCAACAGAATTCTAATCCTCTTCCACAAATCAACAATCACTCACTGAACCCAACAGAATTCTAATCCTCTTCCACAAATCAACAATCACTCACTGAACCCAACAGTTGTATTTCTTTGCTCATTTGGTGCAGAACCATTACTATTTTTGCAGCAGCCTTTGGTACCTTTTGGACTCTTGCACAGCACCACCATACATGAAATGAAAAAAATTGTGCAGTCTGGAGAACATGATGCTCTCACCTCAGCATGCCACTCAAGACAATGACTCCAACAAGATTGAAGGCTCCGAGTCCTATCACCAATGCCTGCTCCACCTTGCTTGCTTTACTGCAAAATAAAACATTTTTTCTCAAATGTGCCACTAAATGAGGATACTGAAATCTAACAAAAGCAACAAACTGACAAGAAGCTCGTTTCTGAAGAGCAATGATGAGACTGACAATGTGCATGAGTCAAGATTGATGTTATTTATACTGCCTGAACTTCTACTGCTGTGCAAGTACTGATATGATAAACGACATCACCAAACTTCAGTATTCATTACACATGAATGTGGTCTATCCTACCTGTCAGGGATCAAGCATATGACTGAGTACCTGAAGTTCCATTGGCTTTCAGAAAAGTATACATTTGGTAATCCTTCACTAGAAGTTGCTTTTCTCCGACCAAGCCAATCCACAGCTGTCCTCTGCAGTGATGGAAAGCAGTAGAGAATGTTTCCCTGGAAAATGACAGTTGACCACCACCTCATCTTAACCAAAGGACAAAAGATTTCAAATGACAACCTTCTGCAGCAATAAAAGCTTACAGCACCCTTGTATCAACAAATTTTGGTCCTGCAAACAGTGAACATGAATGCAGGTGTTAAAATGAGCCCACAAGAAAGGGCAGGCAGCAGGCACATACCTTGTCATCAACCTCTGGGTGACCATCAAAGCGCAGAAGTACTGGCAGCACAAAGGACTCATCTGTCTGCTCCCAGCAAAAAACAGAAAGTGATATTAAAATGCATTCACTTTGCACTATTCCACTTTGCACTCCTGATGGGTATGAATTGCTTGGGTCCAAAGACAAGCAGAAGCATGGGATTGCAAGATACCTACCTGAGTGTCCTCACTATAAGGTGGGACATCCAAAAAAGGTGCTAGCTCCTCTGCTGACACAACACCTCCTTTATTGGATATACACTCTCCAATCTGACCACATCCATGCACATAACATTACCACCAAATAGATGCTTTGATAAATAAAGACAAAATAGTATTCAATCATAAAATTGGGTCCCTAGAACTGAGAGATTGAAGTACCTCCAAAGACATCACAACAATGCTACAACAGCCATGACCTGTATTCCCCTACCTGAAAACATCTGGCCCTCTTTCCAGGAACAGACTCATAACTAACCAGACACCAGAGCTCAGTTTGTCTACTGTCCAGTCTCAAAACACCCAAGTCCTTGTGTGAATTACAGCTTCCCGAAGGAGTCCTCATTGACCCATTGCAATTAATTTACTCTATCACTTAACTCTTAGAAGAAGGGTAAGCAGTCTCACAGATTTCCATCGAAGATCCTCCAACCCCTCATTTGGATCACCATCACCAAAGACAAAGGAGAAAACCTGTACAGTGGGGAGGTACAAATGACAGCAAAATCCCATATCACCTTCTCAGTAACATGGGAATAAAATACTACATGCTCACACTCTAGCTGTCTTGCTGGAAAACAAAAGTGGCAGCAGCAGCAGCACACACTTTTCCCCAGAACTTCAAAAAAAATGCACGAAACAGATTTTTAGGCACCACCCACCCACCGACTCAAAGAAATTCATCCCACCACTCCGTTTTACACTTCTGGACCTGCGATAGTAGTAAGGGTCCCAGTACCTGCACCATTTCCCAAGACAGTCAATATAACAAATGGACACAAAGTTCACTTTAAAGAGTTCTAGACCTTGTATGCCCCTTTCATTCAGAACCTGGGAATTCTCACTGGTATAACTACAAATCTACTCATCACTGGGAGAACCCTACCCAGGTACTGAAAGATCCCATAGATTTATATACTGCCCTCATGTTCAAAGTGGAAAATGGGTGGATACTTACCAGAACAAATCAGCAGGACTCAGGTAAAATGAGAAGCCCTGATTGTTGTAGCGCTGATTTTGATAGCCACCTCGGTTTCCTCGGTTATCATCATCACTGCAAAAAAAACATTCTAGTCACAGTTAGGAGGGTGGTGTCTAGTAGCCATCACAAAGCAACATCACGTGATACTTTCGTTAATTGGGGCCAGTTGTTGTTTTCCTGGAACTTGCTGCAGACCTTCTGTCATAAGAAACAAGCTCTTTTTATCTGTCCAAAGGCTAAACCATTTAAAAACCAAGGTTCTTACACTATCATAAGCTATCAGATAAAATCCACCACTTGGGTTTCAGTTGCTCCTGTTTGACCCAGGACAAAAAATCACAGTTTGAGCTCCAAAAAGAAATCATGAATGGTTGGCTGACCATATGCATCAAAAACTAGTTGAGAACATGGAAGGATGAGAATGCCCTGTCCAAGATGTCAACTTTGAAGCAAACTGCAACTAGATGCACTAACTACTACCAAGTGGTACAATTGCCAAGATTCACTAGCTGGCATGAAAACTGCAAACTTGAAACACCAGCACCTGAAGGCAAAATATGTTGTTTTGCAACCAAGTTAAGCAAGAGGGGGGATCAACACATAAAAGCATTTGCAATCCAATCAGAGCAGGGAACCATTCAGACATGCACGCGCACCTTCTGCCAGATGACAGCAGAACAATAATTGTACTGTACACAATTAAGATAGATGCAAGCAATGCAGTTCCAAAAAGGACCCGTATTGCATATTCTGCTACACCCTGAATCCCCCACCGCACCAAGTTCCAACATTAATCCTTGCTGAGAATGTTCACACAGTACCATAGAAAAAAGATTTTGAGTCTGTACACACAGCAGCATACCAAAGTGGTTTCACAATAAAAACTGACAGTGCAAAACTGATGATGTTTCTCACCTTGACCTTGTCTAATACGGGCTCCAATTTGAGTCGCAAAGACTTAGCACTGAGGTTAGACCGGTAGTCTTTAGGCAATACGTATAGCACATCTCCTTCATCAGACACCTGACATTATGCAAGCCAAACCCACCCAGAAGAAACACAAGTGAATTGAGGATGAATAATTTATGTCTGATGACACACACTCAAAAATAAGAGCAAGTGATCTGCTTCAACACAAATGTCACATCTTGACTCTTCAGTTACAGTACAAGAAGCAGGTACAGATCGACTTGGCAATAAGAGAAAATGCAGCATTGAGATGCAGAAACTAATATGGGAAAATACAGAACCAAGAAGGGAGGATCAGGGATCTGATGTTTATTATTATACCTCCAAAAATCCTCCAGCATCTGCAGCCAGTGCCTGCAATGCTTTCTCAGCTTCAGTGACTTTCAGACCCGCTTGGGAAGCAACATCCCCAACGGTAACTCTTCCACCAAGGGCATCAATTGCTCGCATGGTGCTATCTCGAACAAACGGAGGTAAAGAGTCGGTCTGAATGCTTTTGGCCAGCTTCAATGCTGGTGAAAAATCACGAGCTCCATCTGCCTTCAATGCAACCACGACTCCGACTTGGACAACCCTACTTCTAGAATTCTTCCTGCAGTTGTGAAGAAGAAGACCACCTTCTTGGCCTAGCTGTGACCCTAGCAATTCACTACTACTACATGTATACCTCCGGCATGATGAGTTCCTGGAACACATCATCCTCGATGAAACCCTAAAGTCACAACTTCTGCACAATTTAATCCATCCATTGCTACACAATGAACCTGTTGACAAAACACCATGCCCCTGATTTTGAGATGACAACGACAACAACATACAATGCCCCTGACTTGTAACTCCTCGTCGAGAGAAGGAGCTTGGAAGTGGGTTAAAATGGAGACGGGACAAAGAGGCTTGAGAAGGGGGAGTGGCGAGATGGGTTTGTGCAGACACCACATGCCAATCTTGGAACACAGCTGATGGCATTCTGACAACCTCTGCACCCAGATCAACAACAACACAAATGCCATATTATGTCACTCAGTGCACAAATCCACTTTCCCAGAGAAAAAGAAACCATGCGGCCACCTGATGAATGCATGCAGGACAAAGCTTCTTCTTGTGTCAAGCCTGACTTGTTCCACCTCTTTCACATGTGAAGAGATGTAGAATTGAATCACATATTCCTAACTGTATACCTGTAGACCACTACCATTGCCAGATAAAATGTGCTATCAAAATAGAATGAAACCCTAAACCTTGTGTCGTGACGGGCAGGGGGGAGAAGAAGAAGTAAGGAGTGAATAGTATGGCAGAAAAGAAATTGAAAGTAATTATTCAATCCCGAAAATTCTCTCTCAACAAATTCATATGCTAACCCTAATCTCAAAAACAAGCCCAAACTTCCCATCCTAATCCTTGACACCTTCTTAGCACAATGAACAAATACATCCACAAAACCAAAATCCACACTGAGCCAGCCAAACACTCAGAATCCAAGCAAAATTCACCAAAACCAAAAACCCAATTAAATTTCCAATTCTCTTACCCAGCTCAGTCAGTTCATACACCTTGATCTTGAAAAAAAAGAAAAGAAGCTGCCTGAACCCTAGCAGAAAAGAATCATAACACACAGGAAGAAAAGAAAATTGACCCATCTCAGCTAAGATTGTTACAGAAACTGAAAACCCAACCCATCCCATATAATATCTAAAACCCCACAAGAATCTACAATTAAAAAGTGTTTTTTTTTTTTTTTTTTCGGTTTTCTTTTCAAAAAAAAGAATTTAAACATCTTCCAAAGCCCCAGCTAGAAACAACAAAGTGTTTGCAAATCTCAAACAACAGAAAGAACAACAAGAACCAGTGGGGAGCTAGAATGAATGATGATGGGGTTCATCATCATACAAAGAGATTCAAATATTTGTGAGAGTGTGAGTGTGTGTGTGTATGGGGGTGGGGGGGAGGGTGGATTCAAAAACTTCACCTTGGGGAGCCACAGAAGAAGAGAAAGAAGAAGAAGAAGAAGAAGAAGTAGTTAGGGGTGGAAGTGGGGGGACTGTAGACAGAAACTCCTGATGTGGTGAAAGTGAAAGGGATTGAGCCTCATGCTCATCACTTGTGGTAATACTTTGCTTCGTCTTCTTGTCCTCTTCCTCCTCCTCCTCCTCCTCCACCTCCTCCTGTTGCCCTTGCTGCTGCGTGCCTCTCCTCGTCTTTGTATGGATTGCAAAGGATTGCACCGTCTTCGTCTCCGCTACAGCGAACGAACCAACGAACCAACGTCTTCGTCTCTGCTACAGTTGACGACCCAACGAACGAATGTTATCTGGTCCAGATTAAAGGTTTGTATACAACTAAACACCAGAATGTTTATAGCCTGGGATCCGTGGCGCAATGGTAGCGCGTCTGACTCCAGATCAGAAGGTTGCGTGTTCGATTCACGTCGGGTTCAAATAACCCCCGAAACAAAAGACCCAGGTCCTCCTTTCCTTTTTTGTCCACTTTTTTTATTGACAAAAAAATCACAGTAAATGCAGTATCTTTTTTTCTTTTTTTTTAAAACCAGCGTTATATATAACCAAGTATAATAGAAATGTCTTGATTTTTAAATTTTTAGAATAATATTTTTTAAATAGAGTGGTGGTTCCGTTTTTAAAATGGTCCCCATTTTTCCACTTCCTACTATGAATGCAAGAAAGAGGGTGAGCATGTAATCCACCTTTGTCCCCTTTCACTTCCTTTTCCATCCCATCCTCAAATTCCTTTTGGGTTTCTCTCATGTTGTTCTACTCCTAGAATTACATATCTTGACAAGAAGGGCGGGTTGAAGTCATTTTGTGTTGTGTCTTCATGTCTCTAGTGTGCATATTCATTCAATGTGCTTGGGTTTAGGGTTTATTATTAGGGTTTAGCCTAAACCCTAAGCCCTAGGCATATTATGCTAAGTAAGTGTTATTATATTTTACATTTTATGTTATCATGGATAGAGGACCATGGATGTGAAATTCCTTAATTGTAAATACAATATATACACTAGTGGAATTGGTTTATTGTATATTAAAAGCCTTTATAATGAACTAATAAAGTAAAGAAAATACCAATTAGGGAACCTTGGTGACGAGTGCCCATGACATCGACAAACAATTCACATCCCTTTTTAATGGCAACTCAAAATTGATTGGGGGATGAATGAATATAAAATAAAAGCATGAAGTGACTTTAATGAAATGAGAAATATTATTTTTTAAATTGTGATTAGATGTTTATCTAAGGTTTTGGCCTTAGTTAAAAGTCAAAAAGATTTTTTAAATACACTAACAATTGTGTATTTGCACTAGTTTTTTTCCCAATATTTTATGTGGAGTAAATGGTGATTGTCCATAACAATATGGAGCCACTTTTTAACATATAAAAAATGTGAAGTAGAAAATTTCAAGCATAATTTCATATTTATAATTGTTTAGTTTGAAATGTGATGAACATTTTCATCTTTAAAATACCATTTAGAAACCTCAATATCATCATGTCTGATCACATTTTCTCAAAAAAAAATTGTTATAGTGAAAACTTTCATATCTTTGAAAAAAATTACATTTATAAATACAATCATGAATAACCAATCATGAAATCTAGTAAATTTTCAAAGCCACACAAATGCTCAAAAACCCATACAAGAACTTTGGTTAAAATTTGAGATGTGTGGTTGAATGTCATCTTAAATGGCTCTAATGACATGTCCAAGAATTAGATTTTGATTATGAATATGTAGGAAGTTTTATTTGGAAAATGACATCCATTAAGAATTTTTCATCAAAACATGTTTTTAAAAGTAAAGTATATAGGGAAATTTCTTAATGTATTTTAGACTTTTGAGGGCATCATATCTTTGATAGGTCTTTGCTTGGACAAGAGACAAGGATTATTGCAAATTGAAGATATTTAATTGTGAACATTTACATTAAAACGTCCCATTTCATTCAAGTTGAGTTCTTTGAAGTTGTGTTTACATGAATGGGTTTAGTGTTGGAATTTGTTAATTTTCACAAGTTGTGAAAGTGTTTAAGATCAATGTTAGGGGTTTTTTTGTTTTAGGTTTACAAGTTTTGCAAGGTGGCAATGAATTTTTTTTGTTTCATCAATTACAATGCAAACATTGTGACAACAATGTTTATTGACCTTTATGTTTTCAATGTGTTATATTGGAGAAAGACAAAGAAAAAGAAATCGTGGTCACATAATAAATGGAAAATGTTCAAAGTGTATGTTGTTGAAAGGTTGGTGTTGATGGTGTATGTTGTTGAGGAGCAATTTTGTTGAAGCTTGTTTTCACATTGTAGAAGGGGAGGTGTGTTTCAGTCAAAATTTGTTTCATGGTGAGTTATTTTGTTTGTGTTGTGTATTTGTGGTCTTTTGTTCTTGGGATGGAGTTTGAAAAGGAGAAAAAAGGAGATGGAAGTAATTAAATTGTGTTTTCTTGTGCATTGTTGTTGTTGTTGGAAAATGTATATCAAGTTGTGTGTTATGTTTTTATTTGTGTTGTGTGGTTGTTGCAAGAATTGTGAACATTTTCTCAAAGCTAATGGTGAACATCTATAAAAATTAAAAGTGTTTTCAATTGTTTTGAAATGAGGTTTTAAAAAAAAAATTGTTCATGCTTCTCTTGTGATGGTTTGTTGTGGCTATGTAGGGGTCATCTATTGGCATGACCCTAGCTTTGGGCTCATAATCAAGGTTAAGGCATAAAAGGGGCAACAAGTTTTTGAAATCTTGTAAAACTCAAACACACTCCCACAAGTGTGTGAAAATGAGTCCCAACACGACCATGTGGTTTTCCCACTTTAAGAGTTGAGGTCTTATAGTGTTTTGAACCTTTGGAATAAAAATTCAAGTAACAAAAATGGTTCATTAATTTATTTACTTTTAACCATTGGAAATTTCTTGAAGCATATATATTAAAAGTGGGTTTGCACTTTTCATTTGGAGATTTGAAACTTGAAAATTAAATGGTGGAAAGAATTGGTTTGAAGTCAAATTGGCAATTTGACTCCCAACCACTAAAATCCAAAAACTCAAGCATCAAATAGCTTTTGATAAAAAAATTCAATATGCCATTGGAAAGGGGTTTTCAAAGGCCACAACTTTGTAGCTCAAACCTTCTCAATTGAAATTTGTATGTTGGTATTATGACCCCATGAGTTGCATGATTCATAACTTGGCAAAACAAGGATTTTGTAGGACTTTTAAATTTGCAAAAATTATTTGAATTTTTTACCATTTTAATGCAACCCCTATTTTTAATCACCCTTGAAAACCCACATTGGGGAGGGGAGGGGGACAATTTTATCACATTCTAAATAAATCAAGGAAATACAAAGGAGGGAGGAAACACTAACTTTGAAGGTCTTTTCAAACTTAAAATGTTTCAAACCATCTTTAATCAACTTGTGTTTATTTGAACCACATTAAATACCATGCCAACCCCAACTATAAAAATCCACATTTGCTTTAAATAATCTTTTAAAAATAGTAAATACCTTCAAACTTAACACAACATTTTTCAATTTAAACATAAAAGATGATAAAGGTTCTAAAAATGTTAAAGAATTATCCATTGTAGGAATAACTACTCAAATGAATGTTGGAAAAAAGAGGTATTTCTTCATTGATGCTAATGATATCACCAAACATGTAACTAAGATTCAATGAGGGAAGCAATAGCCCTTCACTTACTCCATACTTTGTGAAAACCATGCCAAGCCATCTTTGCTTTAATGGTATTCCATGAAATAATGTTGCATTCAAAGATTCCCCCATTTGAAAGTTCACACCAAACATAGGGGGTCAATTCCCATATACTCAAACCAAATAACCATGGGAAGCATGTTGTTAAAAGTTAACCAAATAAATGTAAACACATTACATGGCCTTGAATTATGTCAACTACACTAAATTACCTAAATAAATCAATTGGCAACAACAACCTATTATTGGATGAAAGAAAGAAAAGTTGGGATTTCAAGGTTCTACCTTTTATTTTAAAATACACATTTTTGGGAAAATATCCAAAAAATGGAGCACCAAAATGCATAATAAGATACTAACGCCATTCGTTAAGGTCCCAAGGCAAATAATTTACACACCCCAAATAAAAAAGCCAAACCAAAACATTGAGTTTAATGAAGGTATCATCATGCAAAACATTGAATTTAGATTGTCAATTTTATTTTGAATTCACATACATGTGAACCTGAAATTGGAAAAAGGTAGTTAAATCACATGTTGAAGTTATTCCTCACAAGGTTTTTTGATTCATTTAATTTTATGTATTCAATGCAAGCCATAGAATTAGCAAGGACTAAAATGATCTTGTAAACTTAGGTGGTGAAAATGTTAGTTTGAACGAGTGGACCAATTTTGGATAGGCATTTAAATTTTTTGGATAGGTAGTCAAAAATATTTGAATACCAAAAAGTATTGAATTTTACTAAAATCATGACTATTTCCTATGTGAAAATTGATCAACTATATTATTACAATTTCTATATCCCAAATTATAATAAGAAATATCTTTTTTTCAAAAAAATCATAGCTATCCCCCATGTGACCATTGATAAATTATATTAATACAACTAATGTATGCCTAACCCCAATAAAAATTTATAAATAACTAATATTAATATATATATATATATATATATATTGTACCAAATACAATGAAAGGTGGTGGTTTTTAATAAATATGAAATTAAGGTATTTTGCTAGGTGGACAAAAAAATGACAAAACATCACATTTGTAACATCCTAGGGAACCTTTGTTGTATGTAAATTAGCCAATAAGATATTCAAAAGATGCATTTATTGTCATCTTATTAAATAATATTAATTGACCCCATTTGGATGAAAGCCTTTCAAAGTTTTCACTTCCAAAAATAATGTCCAATACCCTTGGACAAACATTTCCTCCCCACAAATATATTCACCACACCATTTAGGTTAAATTCTATGAAAATTCATTGGTATGCCCTTGAGTTTCTTGCTTTGGATTATAAGATTTTCATTTTTTAAGAATATTTTTCTTGTGATTGGTAATATTTCACATATTCATTACATTTTAAAGCCAAGAAAGAATACCCCTTGGACAACATTTTTTGGTCCATTCAAGCAAACCAACACCTAGGAGGAGGCAAAAATTTTCATCATCTTGACAAATCCAATCCCCAACCTCAAGAGCACAAGTGGCCGGCCCAAGATCCCAAGGGTCAATTGAAGAAGTTCGTGCACCTTTAAGTTCGGGAAAGTATGATTGATATGTAAGCATTTAAAATGTTTCCAACTATTGTTGTTTTGATTCCATAAGTCCTTAATTATGATGCAACCTACTTTTGCAAATGCCTACTTTTCATTCACACTTCCAAGGTTTGGTGGTAGATTTTTTTCATTACAAATATAAGGGTCATTAGAAAGGGGATGAACTTTTGAATACCCTTTTCAAGACACAAAGTTCTGGATATTGAAATTTATTTTTTTTTATTTTTTTGGGGTTGGGAGTAAAACATGAATGTTGTGAAGTTTGAAGGAGTATATTGTTTGAAATTGCACCAAAGACAATTGCACCAAAATTCACTATTATTACAAACTATTCTATGGAACCTTGGTGACAAAACAACCCCAAAAAAAATTTGACTAAAAAGAAAGCCCAAAAGACCAAGTTTTTGTTCAAGATGGACTTAATTTATTAGGTTTGGTAGGAAAGTATATTGTAATGTATTAAGTTAGGTAGGTAGGTTGTAGGTAGGTAGGTCATATGTAAGTAGGGTGTAAGTAGGTACGTAGACCTAATATGTAGGTAGGGTGTAGGTATTGTTAAATTACCTATATATTGCCCTTCTTCCTACCTATTGTTACCTAAACCCTATTTACATATTTTTACCTACCTACCTACCTACCTATTTACACCCTATTAACAACTTTGAACCTACTTAACTTTCTGACCTATGTACCATCCTACCCACATATTTAGTTATTACCTATCTACTTACACCCTACAAACACATATTACCTATCTATCAAACTACATATTTATTATTAGTAATCCCTTCAACTTAAACTTTTGGTAAAATTTAAGCAAAGTTCCAACAAATATTATGAGAAAATAAGTGTTTTGCAACTAGGCTTGCAAATGGGTTTTAGTTGCAAATTTGAATTATAATGACCATTTGCAACTTAGAATATTTCTATAGCTTAAGTGCTATAAAATGAGTTGTAAAAGTTACAACGACATAACTCATGGAATATGAAATTATATACATATGCAAATCATGCAACTATGTTGTAATTAAATCATTAAAATTATTATGCCATTACATTGCAATTACTATGCCACTACATTGTAATTATTGTGTCATTATGTTGCAACTGCTATGGAACTACATAAGTAACAATGTGTTAATATGACAATGATGTGCTGACAAATCATCAATGGACATGTGGCAATTTTAATTTATTTTGATTTAATTTAGATCATGTAACTTAGGGCCAATAAGATGTTGACACATGGTGCTTAGGTCAATAGGTAGGTAGGCATTATTACTTACATTTCCTAAACTAAGTAGGTAGGTCATTTGGGATTATTTTATTTCATTTTGGTTTTAACCTTTCAAATGTCATGACTTGTTTTTTAATGCTTTTAATGGATTTAATTAAATACTTTACAAACTTGAAAGGTAGGACAAACAATATGGGATTAAAAAATTAGTGGCATCCTAGTTGCAATTCACTTGTAATTATTACAAAATAGGCCATTGAGCGAATACTTAAGCTTTCATAGAACTTTGGATCCTAATGCATTATACCTTTGCATCTCAAATGCAAAAGGTTTTTTCAAACCTTAAACTAATGCACCAACAACCATTTAGATTATTTAAAAAAAAGACACAAAATGAAAAAGATATGGCTATCAAAAGTAAATGGGGTTAATGTTTGGTCACTGACGTAATTTACACTTTAAGATTTATCACATTTGCCTTATTCATGGTTTTTCTATGTTATTCCTTTATTTTTAAAGCTTAAATAGTTAATGTAAATTTTAACTTAGTGCATCTGCCTTAGTACTTTAGATCATTGAAAACAAATAAGAAATAAAGAAGATATTAAACTTAGAAACAATAGGTCATTTGAAAAAAAAATACATTATGTGATTTTGACATGCTTCATGATTCTTCTAAGTTGTTCCTTTGCCTTTGTAGGTGAAACATATAATGTAGAGCTTACCTTGGCATTCCCAAAATGATCTACATCACACAAAATTAATAATAAATAATAAAGATTCAAAATTGTTTAATCATTGGCCAACAATCAATAATGGGCAATTTTACTCTATAATAATTTATCTATTAGATATACTAACTTTTATAACTCATAATAGTCAACAAGTAACAATATTAACTATTAGTTTAAAATTTAAATATTATTTTACAATGGTAATAATAATAATTATTATTATTAAAATTAAATATTTATATTTATACTAATTACTTGTATCATTATTATTATTATTATTGTAGCTAGTAAGTAGGTAGTTGAACAAATATCCAATATAATAGTTATAAAGTGGTTGCAAAGAAGTTATTAATTAATGTTTCATTTATTCTAGTTGTATTATAGTTGTCATATGTGATTCTTAGTGACTTGGTCACAAAGTCAAACATGATTAACCAAAACTATATATACAATGTGTCCATTCATCTGTATAAGGATCCATTTTAGGACTAATATGCAACTCCAATACAAATCCATGATTTTTTTATTATTAGCTATAGTAATATTATTAATATTAATATTAATTCCAACTTTCAATACGAATTCTTCATATTTCCATGGGATAAGTGTAGCATAGTTATAAATTAGTTGTTTCAAAGATTTAATTGCAAGGGAATGAAGTTTCAGTGGACACAATTTCTTATAATGAAAGTTAAAATTTGTATTATCATATATTTAACATTGCTCTATATGGTATTTTATTCCAAAAACTACTCATTGGACAATATTTTCAATGTATTCAAGAAACCATGACCCTAAAATAAATAATATTTCGAAGGTGAATCTTAGTTGACAATCAATGTAATATTTCTACAAAATTAGTAGATGGTTTGATTTATTTGGTAACCATAAGAATCCACATGAAATTTATGCAAATATATACAATTATGCAAATGTAATGTAGTTGAAAACAACATGCAATTGAAAACTTGTTAGTAGGTCATTTTTTGCTAGTGTTCTCATTTTTTTCACCCATCTCCAATTATACATTGCCATCAAACTAGATTCCTTAAATTTCAATTTCTTGACATGATTGCCATGTTGAGATAACCACAAAGTTTTTTCCTCATACTTTTTCTTTCCTTTCTAGAATTTTCTTATGGTCCAAATGACTACTACAACATGATTATTGTCCATCATCATCATGGATTGGAGTAAATGACGATTTGATTTAATATTTTCATAAAATGTTCATAATGAATGGCAAGCCCCCATTTCTTGCATTAAAAGTTAATACATATAATGAGAATAAATAAATGAATAAAATTACTAAAATTAATATGTAATGACAAGTATATGAGTGGCAAATGTAGATTTGTTTGAGTTGGAGCAAAATGATTTTTGTTATTATAATGTAGTTTCTTTCATACCCCCCTTCCCCCATTTAAAGACAATAAAACCCATTTGTCATTGGACACTCTAGAGAGTTCAACTTTTGTTTCAAGTTCATGACAATTTTCCCATCTTTGGTGTTAAATTGATTTCCCACTTGTGTTTACTATGATGGGATGAAAGCTTTGTAATATACACAAAATCACACACATTCAATTCTATGATTACATGTATGACTACTAAGCACTAAGCTTCAACCTTAATCCAATTCAAAACTCAAGAATATCCCACAAGTATCCCATGCGACATGCTTTTGTCCTTCAATAATAGATAGATCCTTATGTAGTAGAGCTAATTAAGCATTTGATTCAAGGATCTATATAAAAATTATAATTTTAGGGATGTTCTAATAGTACATTTTGTTTGTCATTATTTCATTTGTACATATTAAGTAATTCAATAGGAAATGGGTAAAAAACATGAATAGATCAAAGAATTATCAATAATTTAACTTTTTTTATTTAACATTAAAAAAATAATGTCATAATTTGCTCACCCATTACGAGTCCTAGTCATTATGGCATGCACCTTTTGCTTGCAAATTGTTGAATACTTGAAAACATTATTGGAAAGATGTGCAATCAAATCATGTGCAATATACCAAACTCAAATTTCTTTGTATTTTAAATACAAAGTTAGAAATGATGAATGAACCATTACCATTTTTGTTTCAAATATATGTTCAACAATAAATTTCAAAAATAAACTTTTCAAATAATATGAAAATGCACAACCATAAATGAAAGAGTATGAATGTCCTTCATAATTGAAATAATTATTTTTTCTTCATTGTTTAACAAACATCAATGTTATTTGTTGAACACATGAATGCAAGTGTAATGGATGAATTAAAATATGGATTACAATTGAACAATATTGTTGTTGGACGAATGAAAAATAATGTTGAATGAAAATGGTAGATGAAAATATTGAAAATAATATGGATGCATGATTGATCAATGAGATGGATGAATGTTAGCATTAACAATTTCTAAACATAAAACCATCGACATACAAGAAAATTATGAAATTTTGTTACACAAATAATATCAAGAAATTCATATGGTAAACAACATTTATATATGCCTATTAAAATCTTAGTGTTTTTTTATTCTTACACCTATAATTGCAACTTTAGTTTTGGTAATTAAAATAACACGAATTTGACTATACACCATATGTTTTCCTAATACAATGGTGGATTGAACTAAAATATATACCTAAAATAATATTGTGTGATCTGATTTGAAGAATACCATGTATAATTTGGCAACAAAAATGTTAATTGTATGAATACTTCATCCTTGAACAAGGTTCATAATGTGTGCTTTTACTATTTAATGGGCTTTTTAAAGGTCTTCAAACTATTTAAAAATTGAATTTAAAAAGAGTTTGTCTTTACATAATAATATAATGCATCATTTTTTGGGTCATAATAATTTTAATTTTTTTTATGTTGACATGTAAATCGTGATTTTAATAATGTTCTCTTTGAATGATCAACCATGTTTGGCCATGCCGCTTGACTAGACCATCTAGTCCTTATATCACCCCAAATGAACACTTTTGGTTTGTTTTAGCAAAAACACATCAAATTAAAGATGGAATCGCCTTTGTCAAGGCGTGGAGGGCTAACAAAGTTATTCATGATCCCCATTGTGGTAATGGGCTTTTTTCAATTCTTCCTAAATCCTCATGGGATTCATGCAAGTTTTTTCACATATTCAATGCACTTGGGAAATAATGTTAAATTAAATTCATGTAGTTTATTTGTCAAGTTGGTAGCAAAAAGTTCAAATTTAGCCACTACTAGTTGTGGTTTTTGAACCCATCATTACCATTGGCCCTATCAAAATGGATCTACCTTAAGCATTTGTAACAATATTAACATTACATGACATAATAACAATATCAAGACATCAACAAAAAATATTATTAATAAATTTGTGAATATTATTAATAAAATTTCATAACTTACATTCCATATTTTGTTATTCATCTTCAACCAAACATTGCCATTAGACTTAGTCCCTTAAATTTTGATATTTGCATATAATTGGCAAGTTGAGATAATCATAATTTTTTCCACCATATTTTGAATTGCATTCTTTCTTAGAATGGTTATAAAGGATGCTTCCATCCCCATTGAAGAACCTTTTTTTATTGAATATATAGGTTCAAAGGTCCATTAGGGGAGGAAGCTAGAAATGACACAAAGATGGTGCAACGAGGTGACAAAAAGGAAGAAATGAGAAATCAAGTAAAGATGTTGCAACAAGGTAACAATGAGGACAAAATAGGGGACAAAATGGTAATGGTGCAAGAGGAGGACATTAAAAAATTGGGCGGCATGATGTTCCAATTGAAGAAGACAACAACTCAATGTATCACTAGAACAAAGAAGAGGAATACATGCACATGATGGAAAAAATCAGTGTCATAGGTGAAACATTAAACAAGACCTTTCATAAGTATGAATGATTTTTAATTTGTACAAGATTATGAGAGGTTGGATTCACCTCGTAATGAAAGATGCATGTGATTTTCTTTCAATTCCCATAAGCAAAAAAAATTAAAAACCATTTTTAGATGATTTGGTTTTGGTTTGTAAAGGAAAGGAGAGAAGGATATTGTAATGTAGGAACGTTTCAAACATCAATGACATACGACAAAGTGAGGTAAGACATATAGATAGGCTACAAGATCGAAAGTGCAAAGGTTGAATTTTTTCAAAGAAATGTTGTGACTTTTGATGGTGAACTTTACATTGATAAAAATTCTTTTGTTTATTATCATGGCGTGGTTCAAGGCATAATAAAAAAGGACATAAATTGATTGGTGGAAGGATTTATATAAATAAGAATGTAAACATAAATATCTTCTACACATTTGAACAAAAAAAATGTGATGAAGAACATTGAATTGATAAAAGAATATTGGGACAAATGGGACCCATTTAGATAAGATGAATGAAGAATTCAATTTTATTGAACTTTTGAAAAACAAGCATTTATGCCATTTGAAATGTTGTTTTTTGTGTGGAAAGGACACCATAGATGTAAAACCTAAATGTAGGTGACCAAATAACACCATGCCATGGATGAGGATTTCCACATATGCATACCCAAGGTAGTCCTTGATGGGTGCTTGCAGTTATGAACAAAAATTCACAATTGTGGCTTCAATGTTAATAGGTAATATTTCAAAACATTCCAACATTTCAAAGTGTTTAAAACTAAACTTGAACAATTTTTACAAAATTTAAATACAAAATTTGCACATAGATCTTTCAAAACTATGTAAATGAAAAAGAAATTGATTCACTAGATCATAAGGGTTGCAAATGTTAGCAAGTAAATTGTATGGAATGTTAGAAGGGTGTGTTAACATAAGAACAATTTGATGCATTGAAGGATGGAAAAGGTGAGAAAATGATATAACAAACTTTAAAAGGTTCTTGTAGACACATTGTACGAAGAAAATTTCGAATTTCATAAAGCAAATGTAGGTTTGGGTTGAGTTTAAGGTTGCAACTCAACATTGTTTGTTTAAATGAACTTTGACATTGTTATCATGAAATGGATATGGAATTGAACCATATAGGGTGCATTCACACTAATATGCATTAAAATAGTTGTAACCATTTTTTTATATTTCATATTTCAAAGTGGTAATGTAAGTTCATTTTGAAAATTTTGGATTTACTTATATAACAACATCAATACTATATCATGCAAATATGTGAATAAATTTGAAATAAATGTAATGATTAATATATATCCAATTTTTAAAAAGAAATTTATAGCCAATTTTTTAAGAAAAAAATTGTAAAAATACTTGAAAGTATTTATAAATCACATTTATAAAATTTTAAAAATATGAACCTTAACATAATAGTATATTAATTTAAAAAAAGATAAAAACATATTTTGAAAATATTTAAAAATAAGCAACCACTTAAAGGGGCATGGTTGGCTCATTGGCTCCTAGTAACATGAATGGATTCAACATCAATGAAATGATTACAACAATAGGACTTACAACAAAACCATTACAAATTGGAATGCAAAAGCTATAGAAACACGAAAATATAAAGTTTGGGAACATCTATTTTAAGTACAAGAAGAGGGTTAGTAAACTTCTATTAATTGTAGATCTAGCCAATGAGGCCCAAAAAAAAAATTCAAGGAAATTTTTGTGAAGATGGAACATGAGTGGATGATTGATAAACTATTTTGTTTTGTTCACACAAAAGTGAGTCTAGAAGAGAAGGTGAGTTATTTGAAAATCAAAACAAACCCCATTATGCATTTGTAAACTCCTAAAGACCAAAACATACCCTCACTATGCACATTTGCACATTTGTACATTCCTTAAATCAAAACATACCTTTAGTATGCATTTGTGACTTTCCAAGATATAATTGAAATAGACCCCAATTATCCACAATATGAATTACCAAAATCAAAATAGACTCCCATTATGCATGTCTACGATATTTGAAGATGAAAAAAAATTTGCATTATGCATATTTGAACTTTCAAGATTAAAACAAACCCCATTATGCACATTTGTGGATTCCTTAGATCAAAACAAACCTACATTGTGCATATTTGAACCCACAAGACCAAAATAGACCTCACATATCATCCAAGAGCAAAACATTTTAACTTCCAAAACCGAAACCATTTGAGCCCCCAAGACCAAAATAAAAACCCCATCATGCACATTTGTGAGCTCCTTAGATCAAAATTGGGTTCCAATATGCATGTGTGAGCCCCTAAGACAAAAGCAAACCTTCATTATGCTCACTTGTGAGTTCCCTAGATCAAAACATACCCCCATTTGCATATTTGAGTTCCCAAGTTCAATATAAACCTTCATTAAATGCATATTTGAATCCTCAAGGGATGTTTGCAGGCTAGAGTGTCCATTTTTTGATGTCATTGCATAATTTTTTTGCACCTTCATAGATTGAAATTTGTTTCATAGCAAATGATTTTTTAATTTCATGAAAAAGGACTCATTTATAATATTCTTATATAATATAATGTGGTGAAAAAAAAATCATTTGAAATTGAAAATTTTACATCACATGGGGTGCTTTAAACTACAAACCAATTGTAGTGCCATGATCCCTATAAAAGTTGAAAATGGACTCACTATAATCATTATTTGTAATGAAATGACACCCATTTTTTTCAAAAAATCTAAAAGTAAGTTTGCAATTCAAAATGAAATCTCCTAAACCATTTCAATATCATATGAAAGTCTTATGGACTTCTAATCTCAACACAACAATTTTCACGAAGGCAAAAAGTCTTTCATGGCATGTTTTTTGGAATTGAGAAAAGTTTCTTCACAAAAATTGCATCCTAGATTATATTATAATGACAAGTAGCATTGCTCTATGCAAAGCACCATTTTTTTTGGCCAAAACATGGAGTTGTAGGTGCTAACCTCATGTGACATGTGGTTGGAGTTTTGTAAGGTTTAGGGGTCATGCACATAGGTTGTGTAGTTTGAATTTCATGGGTTGTGAGATGTGAATTTAAAATATGTTTAGGGTTAGATGTTGATTCTTTTGCAATGTGTCAAGCTTATTCAATTTCCTACCATTGGTTTTTGTTGGGAATTCAATGTAAAGGTGTTGCACAATGAGGGGTGAAAATTTACAAGCTAACAATGGTGATATTTTCTTGAATGGCAACCCTGGTGTTGAAATTGATGAAGCCCACCTTGAGCATCCTTATGCCTTGCTACTCCAACCAATGAGCCAATACCAAGTATAAACCACTAAAAAACCACACCAAGAACAAATGTCAAGTTGACAAATTTAAGGGCCTTTATATCAACTTGAATACATGCAACACATTAATTTTGCAAGTCCTTTGGGATAGTAAGAATAACATGTATGGCGTCAAAAGGTGTACATGGTCCATTATTGCGTTGTATGACAAGATTTGTGTAGTAAGTTTGTAAAAGGACGAAAGAAAGTTCACCAACCCATTTTAATCGGTTTTGAATAATAAAGAAATGAAAGGTAATATTAAATTTGTGATATTTAACATTTCAAGCCAATGACAAAAGAAAGGATTAGGTGTATTCCAAAGAAAAAAACGACCTTTTGTGTTAATTCTCATAAAAGCTATTGCAATCAAAGTTTTGGATCACTTATGTCATTGTGTAACTTTGGAGAACAACTATAAGTTTAAACCTTGAAAACCTTTATGCATAGAAGAACAAAAAATGTGTAAGAAATCAATATGGTAGAGAGTGGATATAAATGATTAAATCCAAGTTTACATTACAACCCATTGAATTCAAACTCACTACGAAATAAAAGGTGTTAGTTCATATCGCAAATGTTTTAAGTTACCACCAACAATCAAAACCAAGGTCACACATAACAGCTATCAAATAACATAAAAGTTTGAATATGCATTCTACTACAAGTAAAACCAATCTTAAATAATTTTCTTCATATCCATATTACCTTTCTAGACATGGTTTTATTTAAAACTTGGAGAGCCCATAAAAACATTTTGTAAGCAATTATGCTACAAAAACTTTAACCACCCTCCAAATTCAAAAGGAAAATATTACAACATTTTAATAAATCTAAACGCATGTTTGTTACTCAAAACTCAACAGTTTGAAGATTAAATATAATGACCTTGAGAGGGTGATTATTCTGTTTTGCAGATGGTGGGAAATTGTGTTTGGTAATTCCCCACTGTATTGACCTGCCTCGACCATTATGCAGGGTAATGCCCTGGAAGCACTTACACTTAATCGCTTGTAACATACACTTAATCACCCGCTCCTTCAAATTGAAGGAGAATATGTTGATTATAGTCTAAGTGCAGAATTTCCGGAAATTGCTAAAAAGAAAACCCATTGTTCAATTTCTTGTGATTGTCATCTTTTCAAAGCCAAGTTCCTCATTTTACACTTCAGACAAACTTGGCTGACTAAAGTTCAATTCTGATGTAATTCTTGGACCCATAATATATTATCCTTTCTGCTCCAAGTCCCTCTGTTCTCTTCTCCTAAGCTGTATCCTGTAATTTTCCTTTCCCCAATCAAAAAATGGGGTAAGGCTTAAAAAAGAATCTGGAGTTCTAAAGAGTTTCAGAGGCATGTTTTCCAGTTTCAATGAATGTCTCGTTCGTTTGAATGATTACACTAGTGCAGAATCTGTTAATGGGTTTCTGCAATAAATATGCCAGTCCAGCAAGTTGCTATGGAGTATTCTGCAAAATAAAAATTTGTACTTTGTTCATACAGAATTGATATACCAGGTGGCGTTAGAGGCGAAAATTCACCTGTGCCAGTCTCCCGTGTGACCGCCTGATCTTCTCACCCATTTGAAGGTATAACTTATTTCACTCCAGGGCAAGTTGTTCAAGGAGGCCATAATTAGTGTTCTTCAGCTTATGAATCAGAGTTGAAAATGGAAGAATTTGAATTTGTTGAGAAGCACCCAAAAGTTGAAGCAAGGTGCCACAGCAGTAGTTTTATGCCATTTTCAAGGCATTTTCCTCAATTGGATCTCTCAGTATGCTCTGAGGAGAAGCAAGCCGCATATATGACTGCACAAACCGTGCCTGCCATCCCACATAATAACTATCTTGATCAGATTCAAAGCTGCACTGTCGCCCCACTATATGATAACTTGTCAGCAAAGAGACATGAGCTGAAGAAGAAGAATACATCTCCATCATGACAATGCAGCAACCTTCAAGTTCCAGTATAGTAGAGAAAACATAGGAAAATTCAGCAGTCAGGTCATGCTATATATCCTTCTTCAATTGCTTGCTTGATTAGAGTAATTGAGGGACTACTCAGAAAGACAAAATTGCTGTCAATCAATCTGCAGGAATCATCAGAGTCCTCACCCATTGAAATCCAGCAAGTGTCCACCAGCTAGCTTGCAAACCAAGGCCAATCCGGTTGAAGGCCTGTTATATCACAGGCCAAAATAAAACAAGAAAAAAAGATTACAAACATGGCATGAAAGTGTAACCAATTTTGTCAGGTAAGAGTTTCTCCTTTCCATTCTCTGTGCCACCCAAGAATGCAGTCTTTTTTTTGTCTGCAAACCACCCATATATCCTCTTTCAAATGTTCAAGAACTCAAGTTCACACCACAACTTCAAACAATTCTGCAGAAACAGGAGTGAAACTTTGAGGGAAATTTTAACCATACCAGAAGAAAAAGACTACCACCACAGAAGCAAGATGCCATGCTAAATCCTAAGAATTTCAAGTCCCTGCCAGCCTGCAATACATGTTGGGGAGTTTGTTAGTGAAGCATAAACTCCATTGTCAGAGAATACTGATTTGGGACATGCAAATGTGGTGACAACAAAACACAATTGCAAATTATTGGGCTTCAAATGATGTAGAAATGGACTCTTCTCATGCAACTGCTTGTCAAACAGCCATTGTTGCCATACACCTCCCATCACATAAAAAAGAGAGAAAGAGAGTGACCAGAAGTGTGCCCTCCAATGACAATGTTGGTGGTGTTATGACCAGGCTGACAAGAAATGGCAGAGTCACCGTCCGCATCTGTAAAACTAACAGCACTCAGTTACCAGATGAAACATTTGACCAAAAAAAGAAAAAAGTATTCTAAACTTCCACATGACTGAAACCAACAGTCACATACTCAAGAGATCTGATTGAGTTTCTACCTGGTGGATAATAGCAGGATCCTTGGTGAAGAGTTGTGGGAAAAACCAAGGAACAGATATAGCCATGCAACCCAGTGTTAGGCCCACCACTGCTCCAATCAGCATCAAAGAACGTAGCAATGACCTTGCCTGTAGACCACCCAATGAAGGCAGTCATGATGATGCACATGGAGTGATGCATATGGAATGAAACTTTGAACTAAGATGTGGGTAGTAGTCCTAGTACAAAACTGGTGTTCTAGAAATCATTCCATGCTGCTCCAGTGACCAACTTCAAAGAGAAGCACAGTACCCGCATCACACATAAGGACATCACATCCATCATCTTCTGCCCCTTTTGAAAATGAGAAGCAAAAATGTGCGCAATACAAATGTTGGGTTGAATTTGATGACAAAAGGAAGAAAGAACCACTAGTGTAATGAAGAAGATACCTGTTTGAAGTTGCGATTAGAACCCTGAATCAAAGCAGGCATAAAAGACTGTGCTGTCTGAGCTAAGGGTTCTCCTGTTACTGTGCACAGTGAATAGACCCCAATCATAACCTGCACATGGGAGTACAATGTTTCAATTACCTCCTGTGAAAATGGCCATTTTGAAACAAAGTGTTGAGACATTTCCACCCACTGTTGCTCAGTGTGTACACTACCCACCACTGGAGTCCTCAACTACAGTAATCCACAAAACACTTCAATGGCCTTCTAGACAGCGAAAAAGAGGTCAACCATGTACCTGGTGAGCAGCTAGAGTGACAGCTCCAAGAGATGTCGCCAAATATGTAAGACACGTGTAGAACATCACCTACATAAAGAGTAAGCCACTTCTCAGCAGTCAGATCAAAGCATGGGACTCATCCACTAGACTTGGGTCCTCATTCTCTTATAATAAATAAACAGAGAAAATCAGCCACAGCTGGCACTTTCTTTACCAGATCAAAATCACTGAGGAAATGAAAGCAAACATGTGTCTGCAAAGATCATTTACTGTCTTGACTAGTTCGATGTGGTGCAAGCTGGAAATGCAGACAAAACTAAGGGCACTGTTCAAGCCAAAAGCCATTACCTTGGAGAGCATGGTAAGAAGCACAGGGGCAGCCAAGTTGACCATGTGCACAAGTTCATTCCAGGACGGTGGCATGATTGCCAGTGGATTGTAGCCTTTGGCATTCAATGATCTCATCATCAAGAAACTTGCCACATACTGCACACATTACACCGACCATGACAAGCAGTCCACAAGTCAGGGCGAAGACTTTCATGGCTTTTGCACTTGATAACAAGCAAACATCACGTCAACATTTAGATGAAGCTTAACTATGCAAGATGCCAAGAGGAACAAAAAAGATATCCTTGAGATTACGATTCTCCATGACAATCAATGCACACATACTATTACAGCTAGATTTGAGGTGACATAACCCATACTGCTGACAGAGAGGATATGCACCTCAGCTGAGTGCTGGGTTTATGAAGCCCACCACAGCAATGAGGAGCCCTAGATGGAGATGGGATTCCTAGGAAGAGGAAAGTGGACTGATTCATGCTGTCTAAACAATGTGAAAAAATCTTAAGGTTTCTGATGTCTGCACCTCCAGAAAGAGATGAAGTGGCACACCTGAGAGGCTGCTGTGGCCCATGCAGCACCTGCAATACCGTACCCAAGAAATGTACATAGGAAAATGTCTCCACAAAGATTGATGAGGCTTGCAATAGCCAACACCTTGAGAGGACCCCATGAATCCTGCATGCCGAGACTGTGCAAATACCCCCAAAAATCAGCCCATTTCCATGTTCCAATTGGGACTGAGTGATGAAAGAAGGGGATTTACAATGAAGATGACTTCAAATGTCAGTATACCTTGCACTCTGGGCAACCATGCCGACGAGCACTGCTGGCCATGCCAAAGCCCTGATCTGAAGAAGCAAACATCAATGACACCCTCAGTACAACCTTCAAAAGACTAAAGGTTCAAAAGAGACAAAAAGGTCCTTAAACCGATCATCTTCACTTTGCATGTCCACAGGAACTGAACAACTTCCTACTCATCATCCAATCTCAAATGGGTGATCATCATTGAAAGCCAAACAAAACTGGGAATTGTGCTGGCTGCAGTAGTACTATCTCAAAAACTACAGTAATCTACTTGACTTGCATTCTCTGCATTGCATATACAAGATGGCAATATGACAGCTACCTGAACATATGTTCTTGCTGCAGGAACCAGAGCAGCATTATTCACTCCAACAAAAGCTGCAACAACATATCCAAATATTACACATTTCCCTTGTTGAACTCAGCATGAAATTGCCAAATCTAGTCCACTTAGGAGGAGACTTTGCAATAACATTTGCTCTAGCAGGTACCCTTGACCTGCTATTATGAATTGTGAAAGCAAGACAAGCAGGGGGAGGAGGGGGGGGAGGAATGCCTACCTTGAAGCAGAGTTGTTGCTCCAAACTCAGTGATGAGAAACATTGCCATCCCACATGCTAGAGACACAAAGAGCAACCTGGAAAGATGGTGTGCTGCCCCTGCTTCATCCTGAAAGATAAAGTCGGATGATTGAAAGCATTACAGAATTTTTTTCCTACATGGGATTTGGGTAAATGACAGTTTGGTTCCTTGTGTTGTCAATGTGCAAGACAAAATACTTAACAAAAGCTGATACACTAAATGCACCTAAGTCAAATTGCTGTCACTCAAGGTGCACTGTAATGTCCATCATTGTTGTTGAGATTAATGCCATGTATGAAGAAGAACTGACCTTGTGTGCAAGTGAAGTAGCAATCAAGTTGGAGGTAGCCACAGACAGAAACATGAACACGTAACATAATTGATCACATAACACAGTCCCTGGTCCTGTAAGCCATTGAACCCACATAAGCATTACATTTGCTCTGTTGCAGTAAAGAAACTGAACTGCAAAATACATAAACTGACACAGACACAGAGCGGGGCCTGTATCATTTGTCGGAGTGAAAATTTGCTTGAACAAAGTGCCACTACAGTGTAAATTTTCTGAGCTAACTTTGCTGCCACATGTGTGTTAGGGTTTTGGTGGCAAGTGGGTCAATGTGGTGGTTCACATACCAAGAGCTGCAAGCTCCAAAGAGCTGCTGTTGCCAACAACAGAAGTGTCAATGAGGCTCATAATCGGACCTGACAGCCACATCCCCAAAGCTGGACCAGCAAACACAAGGATGGCACGAAACTGCTCCCACATATTCTTGCTCTCTATTGTTGCTGCTGCTCCTATTGTTTGTGCCTGAATGTCCAGCTTCTTGGCCCATACTAACTTGTTGGAAGCAGCAGCAGCAGGTATTGGGTCTTGTTCCTTTTGCATGGAATTGAGAACAACAACATCCAAGTCTGTAACATGAGGCTCCTGATCAGATGATGGTTCTGAAGATGTTTTCAACAAATAAGACACAGAAGAAGAAGAAGAAGAAGAAGAAGAAATGGGCAGAAGAACTCCTTCTTCAGCTTCAGATGAGCAGCTTTTCTCTTCAATCTCGCAGTTTCCAGATGTCAGCAAGGAGTCTTCATGGTTGATTCCAATCACTGCTTTCAGTACAACAGTCTCTGCTTCCTCAACAGATCTCACCACCTCAATTCCTGCTTCAGGAAATAGAACCACTGGGGTAGTTATGTCCTCCGCTGCATGATCAGATGCAAATCCAGCAGTTTCCACCCCTACTAGAGCTGCTGGAGTTGCTGCTGCACTAGTGCTCTCCCTGCCAGTAGTTTCCGCAACGCCTGCCTCCAGGCATGGAATACGGAATTCTCCTCCTCTCTTCCTGTTACCACCGTCATGCTCTTCTTCTTTCCCCAATTGGGGGCTCCTGTTCCTCCTGAGTTGCGAAATCCGGACAATTGATGGGCCGACTACGGTCTTCTGAGAGCAGAGACCAGACTTGACGCGACCTAGCGTGTTGGATGCATGCGAAAACCTAATTTTGGAGCTCGAGAAGTTTGCAATGGAGCAAAGAGCTTGGTTTCTTCCTCGTATCAGTCTTGGAGCTTGAAGAAGCTGCTGCTCTGCAAGCCCCATTGGCATACCCACAAAGCAACAAACAACAAACCTATATTGTTGTTGTTGTTGTTTGTTTGTTTTTTATTTTTTCGGTTTTCTGTAGTGCAAAACTCAGACACAAACACAAATATATAAGCAAAGCTGCTTCCACAGATGTGTAACTCTAAGATCCGAAACTAATCACTATGATGCTGAGTCCAGCTATTCAGGACTGATCACCATATCCATACTTCTGTAGTTTTTCTTCCACAACAACAGGAAGAAAAAGAAGCGTGTCACGCACAAAAGCGCCGAAACTGAGAGCAGAATAAGAATGCTAAAAGGTGATCAAACATCTGAAAACAAAACCAAAAAAAGGCTATAAAACAATTAGGTACCAGTAGAAATTTCCAAAGTAAATCAGCGACTCTTGATCATGTTGGTTGCGTATATTGATGTAAAAACAGAAAATGGGTAGTATGGATACATAAAGATAATACAAAAAAGCACTCAAGAGAGACAGTTCCACACACAAGCAAGCGATGGGAGCTGCTTCACAATGGGTGTGGTATAAGGTTCAAGGAAACAAAACCCCACAAAAACACACACACACACAAACACAAGCCAAGAACAACAAAATCTAACAAGTAGCCATGGAGTGGAGTGGAGTGGAGTTTTGGGTGGTGGGTAGTCTTTGTCTGTTCACAGTTTGTTTGATGATGAAGTGCTGATGAAGAAGGAAGGAGATGATGGCATGTGGAGGGAGTCCAAAGGGAAGTGGAAATGGGAAATGGTGGCTGTTTTGCTACCTCAGAAGCAAGCAAAGATCAAGAGAATCTGGATGCAGATGGACATACAAAGCAAAGCAAAAAAAAATGTAGTCAAAGACTAAACGACAGGAAAAAAGGAGAGAGAGAGAGAGAAAAGAGGTTAATGCTGTTGCTGTGGCTTCTTCTTTTGTGTGTGGAAAAAGTCATTGCCTTGAGCCTGTGTGCTCTTTAGAGCTTTCCTTTCTGTCTGACACAAAAGACTGTGTTTATAGTTTAGTGTTAGCAGCCTTTTTGTGTGTGTGTGTGGCCGCCAGGGTTTACCTAAGGTCTTCTTGTCAAACAACTAGAATAGGTAAACAAGGGTTGTGTGTCCTTGCCATTTACATTAAAAAAATTTAGTATCTTAAGAAGGCAAAAGAAGAATTATGAAAATTCAAATATTTCACCATGCAAAAATATATTATTAATCTTCCCCCCCCAAAAAAAAAATCCCTCTAAAAGAAACCCAAAATCCTTCAAGATTTTATTATAACTCTATTATAACTAATCTCAAGTTTCAACACAAGCCCAAAAAAATATCATCTTTCAAAAATCCTCATATCAAAATAATAGACCTATTATTATTATTATTATTATTACCTAGGGGGCCAAAATACATTAACTACTATACTCTATAATGAATCTAAAATACAATATCCTTGCCTACATAAAAGCAAGGCCAAAAATTTAGTGCAAGGGATTTGTGCTATTGTGAATTTGGGCAAAAAAAACCTTTGATGATCCCAAATGATCATTTCAATTGCCATGCTTTAACTTAACTTGTGATATGTGTGCATGGGGGCAAAAACTTACGTCGACATTTGTCAATCTTATGACCACACAAATAGTGTAACTTGTGCTACTTGGATTGGGCAAAAGCTTATGTTGACTTTAATCTTATGATCATACAAACAAATTGTGTTGTGTTACTTGGATTGGGCAAAAACCTATGGTGACGTCAATCTTACATAACAAATAATGTTATTTGTGCTACTTGGATTGGCCAAAAACTTATGTTGACATCAATCTTACGATTGCACAACAAATAGTGTTATTTGTGTTACTTGGATTGGGCAAAACCAATGTTGATGCAAATCTTATGATCACACAAATAGTGCAATTTGTGTTTTACTTGAAATTGGGCTTTAGAACCTATGTTGACGTAAGTCTTACGACCTCCCAAATGAATCATTTCAACTACCATTCTTAACTTGAAATGATATGTGCATTGGGCAAAAACCTACCGTTACGAATGATCATTTCAACCACCTTTCTTCCATGGCTTTTTGCCTCGGTAAACTAGGCAATAAAATACAATGTGCTAAGTACCTAGCTAGTTTCTTCCTTATGTGTCTAGAAAAAAAGACGTGCACCTTGAGAGGCGTCAAGTGTGACCAATAATTGTTGTGATTGTGGCGTCTCTCATATTTTCCTTTCTCTTCCCACAACATTGCTCCTAGCATTATTTGCCTAGGCAGAAATGGGTTGCCGATTCAACACAGTTAAGAAAATATATTTTAGGCAAAATGCTGAACACAATTAGGAAAATGGTTTTCTAAAGGCCAAAAAGGGCTGCTAAAGGCGGCTAAATGTCATAAATAGGAACATGTTTTTAAAGGCAAAAAGGGCTGCTAAAGGCGGCTAAATGTCGTAAATAGGAACATGTTTTTAAAGGCAAAAAGGGCTGCTGAAAACCCAGCAGTTAGGAAATCTATCTAGAAGGTAGTTAGTTAGTTTGTTTGTTTGTCACATTTGATCTCCTAAACCCAATGTCTCTTGCTATGTATTTGGTATCATTTGAAAGCTCTCAACAAGTAGGGGAGCACCAAGGTGGTTTCGCAAACTTTAGACTTTACATCTATAGTGGAGAAGTTATTGAATGTTGAACAATTTTGTCATGAAATTAATGAAATAAAAACTAGAAATTTGGGAAGATTTAGGTGTGTTCTTAGTATTAATGAAAAGAAGGGTTGCCAAGAAGGACATTGTTACTCACATCCCTACTAACTAACTAACTATAACTATATATATATATATATATCCTTATTATTATTTGTTATTTTTTAGGTATGGGTTTAGGTTCAGACTAGTGTTGGGGTGGTTCCTAGGTTTTAGGAGAAACCTTCAATTCCAGTTGTTCAAAAATATTCAAGCGAGTGATTTTAATTTGGTTTTGGTTTTTGTAAGGAACTAGGATTTGGTTTCAATTTTGGTTTTTGATTTTAACTCTGATTTCGGCTTTGGTTCTAAAACCTAGAACAAAAACTGCAGTGGTTTCAATTTTAATTTCATAACCTCCAGTTCTGAGTCCCACATCCAAAACATGAAGACCAACAATTTGAAAATACCCAAAGTTTTATTCCATGAAGAAAAAAAATCATTACAAATGTTTGAATATTTCAAAGAAATAAAAATGAGAAACTTTCTAAACTTTAAACTACACTAAATGTTCCGAGTTTCAAGACCCAAAACTAAACAAACTATGGTGCAAAAATAAAATAATTTATTCCAAGAAAAAAATATTATTACAAAAGCTTTGAAAACTACAAACCAACACAAACTAGCCTATTTGTAAACTCTAATATACTCTAGATATTTTAAGGATCTGATTGCCATTTGGTTTCATTTCTAAGGTTTCATCCATTGTAACACCAAATTCAATCATAGCCTTCACATTCCTAAATTCAACCCAAAATAGTCCCAAATGTGCCCTAGTTTTTCTTTCACCCAAAACTTTAAATTTTCACTTTCGCACCCCAATACACCCATGCCAAATCAATGGTATAAGCTAACCCTAGTTCAATAAGGTCTAACAAATGTAGAAATCCTAAACATGGTGCCTGATAAATTTTTAGGGTTCCATCGTTTCCAAGGGTTGGGGAACTTTAAAATAACCTCATTCCATAGCCATTCTATTGCTCCGAGATCTGGGAGGAAAAAATAACAAAAATGACAACATGAATTCAACTTAACCTATAAAACTATTTGACCAAAAAAAACTAACAAATGAATAACAAAAAAAAAAGATTACCTAAAGCCAATTGTTAGTTTCTTCAATTTCCAAAAGCCCAACTTATCAATGAGGTTTTCATTTTCCTCCATGAAGGCCTCTTCCATATCCATGAATTGCCCCATGGATGTCAAGCCTCCAACATGAACATCATTTGGTTAGATCTTGTAAATGCTTATAAGTAGTTCAAGATTTTCAATGCCTAATAAAAAATGTTTAAAGTTTGTGCAAATACCTCCAATGTTGAAAACTTTCTCCACCTCAATCTGAGAACCAACAATCCCTAATAATTGTCAAGCTACAAACCCAACATAAAGAAATTATATTTCCTACACTATCCACCATGCCAATGGATACATGCACTTTTCTTCTATCATTTTTTTTGACTTGGAAATGGTTTAGTTGCTTCTTGACAATTAATGAAGCCATCTCTTTGTTGGTTTCCATGATATCATATAGGCTTGTACTTTTGATGCTCTGAGATGCAAAACAATTATGAGTTCCAACACCTACATCATTTGGATTCAAAAAATGGTGTGCATGAACAAGGAAAGGAAGTAATACTTGACGATCATACTCACTTGCAATATGTAACACTCTCTCCTTGCTAACATACCAAATAACCAATCTGACTCCCTTGTAACACAAGTCTAACATCATAGCCAACATGTTGTGAGCTTTTGCTGGTTGAAAATAAACAATAAATGAAAGGAAAGGGTTTAGAACATACACCACTTGTCCTTGCATGTTCTTTTAGAAGATGTGGAGCCTCCCAACAAAATCCTACATGTCATCGGAATTAAGCCCCAACAAATCTTACCGAAACTAACATACAAGAGCTATTGTAACAACAACTGCATCTAATAACAACTAATAACCTTAACTTTGGTTCAACACACATTGTTGAATCATAGGCCCAAAGGTATCAAAAGCAATTTGGGCTATTACCCATACTTGAAGACTTGACACACATTGTTAAAGTGCTAAGGACGTTTGTTTTCCATAGTAAAGGGTAATGACATGTTTGAATTCAAAAGTCTTTTGGAATAAGATGACTCTTGAAGCAAACTGAATTTTCATTAATGTCTTTAGTTTTAATGGAACACCCCCATGTCTAGGCATGTTTTGTGCTATTCCTATCATCCTTTACCATTCATTTTTGTCCAAGTTATGGTATACTGCAATATAGATTGTGCCAACTTGATTGAGATCGAGGTCAAACGAACACATACCTTAATATCATCTATGGCATATTAATAACACTTGGACATGGCATGGCCCTAACAAGCACTTACAAAAGGAGCTTACATCCTTAAAATCTGACAAGATAAAATTGAAGTAAAAGTAGAGGTCATGGTGGAAAAATGATTTTTTTCATCTTTAACACATGTAAAGACATGAACATTGAACCCCTATTTTGCAAACAAGTCATTCATTTGCAAAGCCAAAACACTTTTTATGGTCTTTGTAGTCTCAAAATATCCCATGATTACATGACAAGGTTCTCAGTTGTCATTTTAAAAAATGTACAATCATAACAAAAGTACCAATACCTTTTCTTGACATCCAAAGATCAAAACTCATGGTGCAAGTGTTACATGAATGATGAAACATGTGAAGGAAATACAAAATTCTTTTTGGGTTTTTTTGCCACCTTAAGCAATTGACCTTCTTTTAAGACTTGCTTCAATGGAAAATTGAGCAAGGATTTGCCTCAAATTTAATCTCCTAAAAACTAATGCTTCCATAAATGACAAAGGCATATTCTTTAGTTATTAGCAACAAAAGGTCCTCCTTAAATTGCTTTTGATAGGGATCATATTTGGGATAGCAATCACAGAACTAAGGAAATTGGAAAAAACACTAGAGGTTGGGCTAGACCTTTTTTTTGTGGGCACCTTTCTGTTTTTTGACCATCTTTCTCTCGTTCATTCCATTAACCCCAAAGTTGCCAATGGTTGGTTTCCAAGTGCTTGTGAAATGTAAAAATGCCATTTGCAAATTTATGGTCTATCACACCTTTTTTTGTCCTACAATTAGAACATTCAAACAACACATTTTAGTTGTTCCAATTAATTTGAGTTTAAGTTTGAATTTGAATTTGAATTTACTTTTGTTAATGTTGGGGAGGAACTCAAAGGTGCATAAAAGCCCCATGTAATGGCGATGTGTTGTTTGTTTTTCCAAAAATCTTATTGTTTTGTTAACGAGTCCCATTACATTGTAGCATTTACATTTGAGTTATTTTCCATTGGTGTTGTTGAAGTAGTTGCACAAGAAATTGTTACAGAACCATAACTATCCATCTCTAATGGACCTTTTATGGGATATGCCACCTTTTTGTCCACATTTTTTAAGTTCTCCATGTTTCCAACTTTAAGTGGTCAAAAAAAGGACCATAAAAAACAATAAGGAGAAGAGGACCACTAAAAGCAAAAAGGAGAAGATGACCCTTGAAAGTAGCAAGGAGAAGACAAGCACCAAGAATAACAAGAAGAACACAATTGACAAAAATAATAAGGAAAAAACCACTACTAAGAACAACAAGGAGAAGAAGATCCCCAAGAGCAACAAGGAAAAGATGACCCCCAAAAGTAGTAATGATAAGAAGAATACTAAGAAGAACAAGGAAAAGAGGACTACCAAAAGTAATAAAGAAAAGATGAACGCCAAAAGTAGCAAGGAGAAAATGAACACTAAGAGTGACAAAGAGAAGATGACCACTTAGAGCAAGAAGGGGAAGACAACCCCTAAGAGTAGTAAAGAGAAGACAACCCCCAAGAGTAGCCATGAGAAGAGGACTTTTAATAATAGTAAGGAGAAGATGACTGTTAAAAACAATTACGAGAAGATGTAAGAAAATAACTTTTAGGCAAATGGGGTGCTAAGCACATTTTTAAAAAAATTACATTTTTTAGGCATCCAATGAGATGAACCAATAAAGTTATCTTTTTTAGTTGGGGATTAAGTTTGGATCCCTATTGACCATTTCATGCTCAAACATCAATTATCACCCAAATTGGGGATTGGCAACCAAAAGTAAGGATGAACCCACAACTTTAAGGGCACTACAATTTACCATGATTGAAGTTTGAATTTATGTTTGGGTTGCATATCTAACAATGGTTGATGAAACCTACCTTTGCCAAAGACTTGTGGAATTGCAACTACTTCTAAGTTTAAAAAATTAAAAATGGAAGTATGACCTTTAAGCATGATTACAACACAAACCTAACTTTATTACAAAACTAAGTTGCACAAACCTTCCTAATGAACACCAAAAAACACCAAATGGTTAAAAAAAAAACCTCTTAGATTATGAGAATGACCAACACAATCATGGAGGATCTCATGTTCATTAGTTTGGCCATCAAGTGAAACCATGTTCAAACTTCTTATCAACCCTTTTCATAAACTAAGGAGTGGGAAAACTTCAACTCACTTGACATATTCCAAAAGAAATGTAGAAGACCTCCTTACAAGGTTGTAGGAACACCTACCTAAATGACTTTGCACCTCCAAACTATTTTGCACCTTAAATTATTTTGTAGCCCTTCCATTGGTTGTGCATCATTTCCAAGTTATTTCACAATTCTAAGTTTTAAGCTTATTGCCTTTGTCACAAAACTTGGGTTCTAATCTTAATTGCCCCTAAATTTATTTAGGAACAAAAAATTAATTAGTGATGGCTTTGAATGGGGTTCTTGATTTGTTTGCAATGTGTTTTCCATGTTTTTGTTTCGAAGAAACTTTCACAAAAGTCTAATAAAAGATTGATGGTTGGAACCATCATAAGGGAGACAAAAAGGGAAGGCCAAAAAAAGGCCAAAAGATAAACAACCTGTAGGAACCAAAAAAGGGGAGAGAATTAGTCCTTCTTGTGGTTGGAAGCTATTTCACCCATGGCCCCTTTGATGTCACTTGTATGCAAATTGTGAGATTTAATAGTAATGGGAGGTCTAGAATAAACATCACTCGCCAACACAATCTCCCTTTTTATAGCAGAGGTTAAAACACGTTGAAGAACAATATTAACACACTACCTCAAAAATTGAATGCAAACAAATAAGGATAATGATCTTTCAATTGTCTATCATGGAAAAGATGGACGGGTTCTTTAGTGGAATGACCCATATTGTGCCTAGGTGTGCCATGCACTTCCATGGCCATTGGAATAAAGTGGTGCCCCTCATGAAACTTTATTTATTTATAGATCTTAACAATGGCATTAAATTTTGGAGTTGCATCTGTTGGTCAACTAGTGACACTCAAAACCACCGTTTTTTTGCGTTGGGTTAATAACCACCACATCAGCAACAAAGACCTAGTCCTCTCAAGTCATGTAGTGATCAGTTTATAGTGAAACTCTTGGTGTAAGGCCATAACATCATTCTTTCCATATAACATGCCCATTTTCTTGAGCAAGGGCATACATGACATTTGGAATGGTGTCACGTGTGGCTATTTGTTGACCTGCAAACAGGCAACGAATTAAATGCGTGCCAAATGCGTTTAAATTGTGTGCACATTTACATGTGAAAAGACTAAATCTCAAGGGTTGAATCAAACTAAGACAAAAATGCAATGTTAAGGTGAAAATAAAGTGTGCAATGCGAAACAAATAGATAAATGGCTTAACAACCAACCATAGCCCTACCCCCTTGTTTGAACAAGAATAAATGCTAGTTCTAGATGTTAAGGAAATGGAGTCATCTTCCAAGATACACATAAGGGATGTGTCAAGGTGGATGTCCATCAAAGATGCCTATAGACTTGGGGCGTCAATAACTGTTAGACTTTCAAAAGAAGGGTGCATCTCCCTAGTTATAAGAGGAAGGCCATCTCACATTACATAAGCATGATTGAAGCAGGTGTGGACCCTTTCAACCTGAAAAACATATTCCTTCAAAACATGTTTATTAAAAATATAAAACCTAAAGCACAAATATAAAGCCACCAAAGCCCAACTCCTTAAAAAAGCAGATGGGGAACAATCTTTTATAAATAGAAGGCCTATACCACCAAAGAATATCGATTTTGAAGACTATGAACCCATTGTTGTCATTTCTTTGACTTTGGTATAAATTGGCTTGATAGAAGAAATATTTACTCCCACATTTTAATAGTGGTTAATTTATTTTGAGTTGAAAATGGGCTCAAAAATATGTTTTAATTCACAAGGATAGTTCAAAATAGCTTTTAATTGTCACATTTTCAAAAATTATTATTATTCTTATTAAATTTTTGGGGTGGGGGTGGGGGCATAAATGAAAGAATTCATTGCAAAAAAAAGGAAACAACTTCACGGAAATGTTTTGAATCAAATTCTTCACAACAAATTTGACAAGAATTGTTTGTTATCTCTCTAATAGTTAGGTTAGGGAGTCATTTTGGCCTTCTCAATAGATATTCTCAATTTGTGAAGCAATGATGTCATTTGTGGGGTCTATATGGTGTTGCTAGCTTTTGGACATTTGTGGACTTATTATGTTGTTTTGATTTGTGATGCTTTTGAGAACGTGGTAATTTGGAAATTGTGAGAAGACCTGCTCAAATTTGTCTGCTCTATTTGTCGTCACACCACCTCAGTTTAACTTATTTTGACGTATGTCCCATTTTTGTTCGGAGTTGGTTGAACTCTACAAGAGGCTGGCTGGTTGGCCATTTCTTTTATGTACAAAGGGGGCGGTATTTGCCGGAAGTACTTCTAGGATGGCTGACCATGACTTAGGACGGCAAGGGCGGACTCTAAGTTTTTAAGGGCCAATTTATTTGATATGTTCCTTCGGTGAAAATGGCTCTCTCTCTCTCTCTCTCTCTCTCTCTCTCTCTCTCTCTCTCTCTCGTTCCCCATGGTTGATCTTGAGATTTTTTATTTGATTTACATAAACTCTCTTCACATTGACCCCTTCACAAACCCATATCCAATACACAATTTTATTTTTTTGGGTACTATTTTGTATGCTTTCTCCCATGCATAATAAGCACATTCTTGATAAAATTTGAATGGTGGGAATTGGTAATTTAATAATAGTGGGGGTTTTAAATAACTAAAAAAATGAGGAAAAAAATTACTTATGAGCGAGAAAAGAAAACACAACAAAAAAAAAAAAAAAAAAAAAAAAAAAAAAACCCCCAAAAAAAAAAAAAAAAAAAAAAAAAAAAAAAAAAAAAAAAAAAAAAAAACAAACAACAAAAAA
>Ga0116231_10002405_pt1 | contig 39181 bp, 28 predicted proteins | sample S1TSphgellanicum_2_FD_89695 | JGI IMG/M metagenome (GOLD analysis project Ga0116231, IMG submission 89695) | Host-associated microbial communities from peat moss isolated from Minnesota, USA - S1T2_Fd - Sphagnum magellanicum MG | ecosystem: Host-associated > Plants > Peat moss > Unclassified...
AAAAAAAAAAAAAAAAAAAAAAAAAAAAAAAAAAAAAAAAAAAAAAAAAAAAAAAAAAAAAAAAAAAAACACATGGAGGAAAGGAAAAGAGAGAGAGAGAGAGAGGAAAAAGAAGAAAACAAAAGGAAAAAGAAGAAGGAGATTAAGTTTTTTTCAAAGGGTTTTTTGTCTTGTGGATTTTTAATTTTCTTGTTACAAAATATTGAATTTTTTTTAGTAGAGTGTGTTTGGAAAGCTAGAAGGTAAATAGCATTCTTGTTTTGGTTTTTCTTTTTCTGCTCCATTTTTTATTTAATTATATTTCATTTTGAAGATTAATTGTAAAAAAATGCGACAATAATAATTAAGTTTTAAAAGGAGCAGGCAAGAATGTGTGTGTTAATGTTGGCATGTGATCATTCCATCACAATAGAGCAAATAGCAAAGTTGTTAGTGAATGATGAATTCAAGTTGATGAATTCTAGTTAGGGCTCGAGCCTGAAGACAAGTTCAACCAAGTCAAACATTTATCATAGCGAAATGGTAAAGCTATTTATTCTTGTCTTTAATTTTTTACATAAACCATTTATTTTATGGAGATGGATAGGGTGTGTTCATTTCATCACCATGTTTTGAAAATGGTATGAAATTTAGTACTATATGTTATCTTATGGATTGAATGTGTTTTGTTCTCACATCTTTTGATTGACTATGACTATTTTCGTAGTTGGTCATTTTCTTCCTCACAGATGATATGTTCCTCATATATTTTGATGTTTTTCACAGCAATTATGTGGACTTGCACAAGTGAAGCAAAGTGTAGCATTTTATTTTATTTTTTTTCAGATTTCTTGTAAGCCTTCCTTTAATCATGAGTTTTTAACCATTTTGGCTTTCGGTACATGCACTTAATTTGCCATTTGATTTGACATGTCTCACTATTTGACTTCAGTATTGGATTAAAAAAAGCTTTTTAAGTTTCCTTATGCTTTCATGAGCAAGTTAGGAAGGGAATTAAAGAGAGGGCCCATATGCCGACTATAGGTGTTAGTTGTTTTTTTATGGAACATGGGGTGTATGCATATAGGTTCTTTTGCATGTTTGTTGTAGAAGCCAATTAAATGCTACTACTACATTATTAATAAAAAGATAGTAAAGAAATTGATGAAATATTGTCCAACTTTATTTTTTTAAGTCACTATTGTTGAAATAGGAGAAGTGAAAATAAGGAAAGAGGAGAAAACAAATTTCCTATTTAGTTGTTAAACATTAAATTTCTAATAACAAATGCAAATAAATTATATATTTAGCTATTAATGTTCATGAGTAACAAATCATCAATCAGCATTGAAGGAGGGTCTTTAAAGGCTGAAAGTTGAAGCAAATGTAGTTGCACCCATTGGGGGAAGAGGTCTTTTAAGGCTTATGGAGTCAAGTTGAATTGTAGTCAAGCCCATCACTACCATTCAACTTTTAGAATGGAAACCACTCAACTTTTAATGGAAAATGTGGCCAAACTCATTATTGCTATTGTTCAACTTGTTTTGAAAATGTAACTAAACCAAGAGCTGACAATTTTGGGATTTTGGGATTGAGTATTCAACTATTGGAACTCCAAGTAGTAACTAGTAGATTATGTGATTCTGCATAAGGGTTTTTAAATATACATTGGATTTTGGACAGAACTTGTGATACTTGCATATGGATGGGCAAATACACATTGGTTGTTGCAGTTTCTTGAATTTCAAATGGCATCTTTCATATGTGGATATTGCTTTTTGGGATTGGGTCTTCAATTATTCCCAATTTTAAATAATTAGTGTCAAAATATGTAATACATGCATATGGACCTTTCAAAATATGTTTTGAAGTTTTAGGACCAAATTTGCAATACCCACATGTTGGGTGGGAAAGTAGGGGCTGATTTTTTTTTATCAAACATATGTTGGTTGATGTGGGCTATTGCATTTGAAATGCCATTGTTTTCATATGCAAGTATTGCATTTTGAAATTAGGTTTTCAACTATTTCAACTTCAAGCAATAATTGCCTATGTAAAATTCATATATGCACATCTAATCATTGAGGAAATCGTAATACTGGAATAGGTTAATGCCTATGTATGCAAATCCCCTTTCCTCGCCGCACAATCGTGTATATGAATTTTTTTTTTCCAAAAATCTAACTTTAGTTAGATTTTAATGTGTAAAGAAGGTTCAAATTTTCATAAATATCTATTTTTTCTCTAGCTTTAAATATGTTGTCTTTTTTTTAGTTAAATTAAATACCCATTGCTTAATTAAATTATGTACATCATGAGTTATGCTCCAAAATTGTTCACAATTGCAATATTCATATTCGAGGTTAGTAGTTTATCCTCATTACGGGCTTGGATAAGACTAAAATAAATATTGGTAAGGTTACTGCAATACTTACATTTTATATTATAACTTCATTGAGCGATGCTGACAATAGACAAATGTTAAATAGGTATTAACATTAGGTATGGGAGTGAGTGATAAGTAAGAAGATAGGTTGGGGGTGGGTGAGTACATTGGGAGATAAATAGGTAGGGTGGATAAATAAATAGGTAGGTAGATAGATAGGTGGATAGGTAGGATTGTTGAATAGGTAGGTAAGTGGTGTTGATTGTTAGTTGGTAGGTAGAGCCAAGATGAAGGGTAATACACAGTTGAGGTCAGAGTTGAGAAAAAAAATTAGAGGAGAAAAAAAACATAGAAATAAATTAAGTAAAATGTCAGCACCAAAAAAGTTTGGCTATGGTTCTGTGATGATTAACATAGGTTCAAGAAATAGATGAAAAACCATAACCTATATACACTACTGTTGACTATGATACCATGGTGATTAACATAGGTTCGAAAATTAGATTAAAAATCTGAACCCATATACACTAGTGTTGACTAAGATACCATGGTAATTAGCATAGGTTCAAGAACTAATGACAAATCTCAAACCATATACACTAGTGTTGACTATGATACCATAGATGTTCTTGATTCTTACATCTTTGGCAGGGGATACCAGAGTGGTACTTACAGAACACTAAAATTTGGGCTCCACTCAGACACCATGACCCTCTGAAAGTTGAATGGAATAATATTACCACAAGCCATGGCATCCCCAAATGGGTGCAGTGGGGTCTAGTGGGGTTTTTGTACCTTATATGAAGATGAGTTAGAACATTCATTATTTGTCGGTACTTCAAAAGGTGCCACTTGCAAGGACAGGCAGTGGGTCTTCATTCCAAACTGACAATACCAGTTACATAGGTATTAGGTATATGGGATTGACGCAGAATCGTAGTCCAAGGAAAAAAAACCCTGTATATAAAAATCAAGGATGGGAACCCATCCATCAAAAGTACAAGGTAAATGAGAGCACAAGTAGACACAACCCAAAGCAAAAACTAAAGCAAACAATCAACGAAAAATAAAGAAAAAACCTTATGTAAATAGAACCCATGGTTAAGAAATGAGGATGAACAATAATAGAGAAGACCTAAGTAGTCCAAGTGCTACTTATCCCATGTACCTCTTGGTATCATGTCAGGAGTTTAGGTATCCCCTCCCTTCCTAAAACTCATCATGCGATCTTATGGATCATTTAGCTGCTGCCAATCTTGGGGAGAGTGATGGGGTTTTAGTCCATTCCAAAAAAACCACACAGCATTTCTTCAAGCCATTTTGGGTGTCATTCGAAAGGTTATATAAAATGTGGTTATTTTACAAATGTGGTTTTGATGAAAGACTTTTGTAGGTTGTCTCATTCTTGTCGCTCATAATAAGCCCATATTCTGCTTACTTTTGTCACAAATGAGACAATAGTATGGAGAACCCACAATTCCCATATTGATAATGAGTTGTGTTACCCTACCCTAATGGTGACAATTTTTCCCAACAACATTCAACCTTTGGATTCGATATTTATAACATAAATTATGGGGAAAATGGCCCCAAAGGTACTTACAATGGTCAAATTGTGGCTTGGCCTCCTAGAAAGCCATGTTCCGGATGTGGAAGTATCCAGTACGGACCCCAAGTTCCAACCCCTCACCAACATTAATTTGTAGAGAACAGGCAAGCATATAGTACCATAGCCTAAGGTCAGTTTCTTCATTGACAAAACGAATAATTTATTTTTTTTCAAAAAATAAATTCGTTTTTTAAAATTTGAAATTATATATTTTTTCCATCATCTACTATGATATTTTGATATTTAGTGAAATTATTCAAAATGTAGCCTATGATAATTATGATGATTCTCAACATCTCGACTTCATATTTTCACAAAATTTCATTTCCCTATTTTGAGGATTATTTAATGACAAAACTGACCTTACGGTAAGGTAGTATATAGCAGTGTTGGGCAGTTATTAGAAACTGCACTAAACTCCTGCCTAGATAACTGCTGGGTCTTTGATGAAACCCAGAGGTTCTTAGAGGGGTTTGAAAGAACCAGAACCAATATTACTAACAAAATCAAAGAATCAGCAAACACTGGTACATATGTAGGAGGTCTTGTTGTTTGAGAGCATGGAAACTGTTGATTTTAATTTTTTATTTTCTTAATTTGTTCTTCAAAATGCAAATATTTCATATTTTTGGGGTTCTCAACCACCCAATTTTGATTTTTTTTGAAAATTTTGACAAATTCACCAGATTCCATCTCAAGTTCCAAAATGTAGCCAAAAAATATAGAAGGATGCTAAAAATATCTTTCATTCAAAAAAATTACTGTCAAATCTGGCCATATCATCTTATAGATGATTGGCACTTTGGCTAAGAACCAAAAGTCCGAATTCCCAGGCCCAAAAAGAACAAAACCCTGATAGACCTACGTCTCCCCAGACAATATTGTAATATAGCTTTTGCCTCCTAGCCTCTCAGCATCTATTTCATCCATAAGATGCTTGGAGGCTAAGAGGAGGTCCGCTCACACCGCCTATTTGTGCCTCTACATATCCAACATAGAATCCTAATTGCTTCACCAGCCCCACCCATAAACATGCAAAATTGGACATTATAATATGAGAAATTATTTAAATCCTACCACATAGGCCACTCATTATAGCCAGCCAATCACAAGTAGTTGGCCCAATTATTAAGGCTAGCCAATTAGAAGCCGTCAGCCCAATCATTATGACCAGCCAATCATAAGCAGTCTAATCTTTGTACTGGGCCTTGTGGAGGCCACTATATCATCTCCACACATACAGGCCCAAACCCATTTTCACACTATTTGAAGGCCATACATCATCCTAATTATAGTGTACAAGCCATTTTCTTTGTGCTGGAAGAGGATGTGTGACCAGAAAGGAAGTCACTTGGATTTCTATAGTGTGAACACCAGCTTTGTTTGTGGCTGTGAGTAGGAGACTTTGTTGGTTGTGTGTTATGTGAAATAGGTTGGCAACAGATGAGGGGTGGCCAAGGCCGCTTCAAGCGTGGAAGGGAGAGGGGAAGAAGATGTTGTTGGACAAAGATAAGAAGAGGCATTCAAAGGTGAAGGAAGGCAGGTCTGTGGTTTTTTGGGATTACATATGTTGTAAATCGTATAAAATCAAAAGCTTGCTGAAGTAAATAGTTATTGTTTGATTTTTGTTGTGCCAATAGCTACATCATGACAAGTGTTGTGTTCTTGCTAATGTTAAAACTCTATAAGGGATTGATGTTGAGGGCTAATGATGCACAAAGGAGGTTTGAGTTGTAGATTTTGGAGCATGTAAGGGGATTGCATTTGTATGGAGCCTTGGTGGAACCATTACTGAAGTAGTGCACACGTGATGAGTTAAAGCCAAAAACCTTACATGGTATCCTTGGGTTGGGTAGAACGTGGGTATAGAATGGGAGAAATTATAGAAATATCCTTAGATCCATATTCTGAACAGAACTCTATTTTTTCCAAGTTGTTACCAATCAACGTGGCATATGTTGCTCATCTTTAGTTCGGAACTAAAAGTCATCTTGTTTGTAGAACTAAAACAAGCATCTTCCTGCATTATATCATAGCATAGAAGGAAGGATTAACAGTTCATAACGAACCAAATGAACACATAGGGCTCTAACCTCAAGCCAAATCCCACTAATTCATAAACTCACAAAATGTGGAACTGTTCCTGGTAGTAGTTTGACGGATACTTATATAGCGATCCATAAAGGATTGACAAGTATGAGTTGCCTAGAATTTCATATGGGCAAAAAGATTTATGCTCTATTAAGATTGCAGCACCAATGTATTATAATAATGCCTAAATGGCAGAATATGAATTGTAGAATTTGCAGGTATAGAGTTTGGATTTGTGATGAGGTAACATTCTTCATACCCCTTTCTTTTCGGTTACAGATGGTTATCATTTGTGGGGTAATTAACAAAAAAACATTTCATCAAATCCATGAACACCCATGCCACAAAAGTCATGCAAAGTTTCCCACCCCGTAGAAAAATTGCCCATAATCTCGATTTGATTTATGATCATCTTGCCCCATAAATAGTTTACTTTCCCTCAATATCACCTCCATCTAATGCTTCCTCCACACATGATCTGTAGGTATTCAATTAGATTCTACACATAGTTCAAAAAATCATAATTATGTTCTAGTTTTCAATGCCCTTTATATTTGTCTTGTATTTCATATTGTATCACACTTGAAAGTTTGAAAACATGTATCAAAATATTGACATAAAAATGTTGGACATACTTGGAAGACATAACACACCATTGATTAATTCACACTATGTGTTCACATCTTAAATTTGTTTATTTATTAATTAGATAAACTTGTTCAAACTAAACTAGATGCACATGACCTATAATGTGACACATTATGTTTTGTAAGAAGAACATTTGGCATGTTCAAATATGTTGAACATTTACAAAAAGGTTTAAACCTTTTACAATGTCACTAATGCAAATGTGTGAAAAGATATGATAAGCTTTGTTCAAACATGGGATTTTGATAGTAATCACTTAAAGATTTTTCAATACTTGTGGGATGGGCTACTAGGTTTTAGGTTTGTAACTTCCATATCCAAACATCTAAGGCACCATTGACCTTTGTAAAGGTCATGGTCATTTGTGTAACACAATCATTTTGCAATCCTTAATCTACAAACTATGTGCACCCTCTCACACATATGTTGATATATGGCCACACCTATTATTTTCCTAGTAACATGTGGTAATTCATGGTTTATACATAGATCAACATAACAAAGCATTATGGCACGTTCAAAAATTCTTCCTCACATACTATGCTACTAGATGAAAATTTATTGTTAATGATTATGTTTTAAACAATTACCCAATAAAAACCATTGTACCCCCTTAGCTCCTATTGTGCTCATGTTCCCATTCAAAATGTTCTTGCCCTTCCAAACGATGCCCAATATCTTCCTATTAATGGTTTCCCCATGCATTCCTTCACCCCTATTAGCCTTACCCTTTCTATATTGCCATGACTAATTCTTGGAAACCAATATCATTTGAAAATTCAACAAATGCAACCTTAGTTGAAACACAATCCATTTATGATAATGATTAGTTGACCATCTACTAGTCCTCACCACTAATGAAAAAGGAGGAATACACTTGCACACATCTTCCTCTTACAAAATCAAACCTAAAAGTTTTAAGAAAAATTGGAATGCATTTTCATATTGCTAGAAAGCCTTCAATTTGTAGGATTTTATGAAGGTGATTTCATAAATTTTAGACCTAAGATGTGGGATGCATTGAAAATTGAGTGTATTATGTCAACTAAATTACAAAAACTGATTTTGGAAGGAAAAATTAGTTTGACAACAAGTTCACACTTAGGCCAATAACACAAACCATATTATATTACATAAATGATGGAAAACATGTATGTAAATTGTAAAGGGACTACAATCCCTCATACGAAGACCTACGGGAATAAACATGTCCACATTTGACTTAAAGATGGAACACATCACTTTGAGTGGAAGAACATGGTCAATAGTTTGCCCATGATGAAAGTGATAAGTTTTGCTTAACTTTTAATTTTATGTAGTTGAAAATAAATGTTTGTTCTTGTTTTTTTTGCCACACGCTTGAACTCAATATGCCTTTTCAACATCAATGATATGAAAAGGTGGAAGAAGAATTGTGTGAATCTTTAGCACACAATGAAAGGCTTCATGCATTAGGATGCACCCAACTATAAATGCAATAGTTGTGCATGCATCAAAAATGAAACTTGAATGATGTTATAAGTTGTTAAAGTTTCACAACAAAAAAATAACATAAAAAAATACTCAAAAAATAAGAAAAATCAATCAATTAGGAACAAATGAAATAAAACCCAAAAAAAAATAGTGGATCATATGAAACCAAAAAACTGAAACTTAAAAAATAATAATTTAAAGATCATATGAAATCAAATAAAGATGAAAAATCAAGGTGTTAAAGTTGAGTAAAAAAAAACAAGGCATTAAATGAAGGTTGAGGAAGATGGAAAGTTTGGGGAATTCAATTTGAAACCTTTAATGAGTGAAACAAAGATGGAAAATCTACGGAGATCATATTTAATAACTAAAATGGATGAAAAAAATATCTAACAAAAATGAAAAAATTGCAAAAACTAACTTTGGGAAAATAAAAGATAAAATGACAATTAGAGAAGACAAACATTAGAGGAAGTTAATCCAATGATGAATGAATGAAATGAAGGTTGAAGAAGATATTAAAAGAAGATATTAAAATTAAGTCCCAAAAGCTTAATCCAAGAAAGACAATAGATGAAATGAAATCCAAGAAATGTTGTGAAAATTAAATGAAGAAGTTGAGGCTTCCTAAAAAGATTAATGGACAATATAAGCATTAGTGAGCATGTTTAAACTTTCACTAAAGACTAATATACATTTAATTAAATGTATTAAAATATAATATGTGTTTGTTAGGCGACATTTATGTGAAAAGTTGAATCGCCTTCACCATGGAATTTTTTAAATTTATCAAGGTCAAAGTTAGGCACTAAAAAAATCCATTTATGACACATAGTCAAGCTTGTCAAACAATTTCCATAACTCTCAAATAAGGCACATTCCATAGTTCCTTACAATTGGAAAACAAGGTGCAAGATTTTTGGAATGGCTAGTACAAAATAACTCAAAGGTAATTTGCACAAATAGTCAAAAATGATTAATGTAATTTTGAGACAAAATTTGATCACAATTCATCATTACTTCAAAATGGACTCAACCATAGCCCTATGGGAAACACAACTTGCCTTATGTTATATTTAAAATATCCTCATGGGGATTACATCCAAACGACATCTTCCTAAAATTCCCATAACCATTGTCTCAACATTGGGACAATTTGGTGTTAGGTGACTTTGAGGGCTCAACATTCCTAGGAAATCCAATTGTGTATGACATCACTACTTTGTATCTCTTATCAATAACTTATCCATGTTGTGTCAAGCTTGCTAATCAAACATGATTTTCCCTTTTAAATCATTTTTTAAGTGATCAAGATTCTTTTGGCAATTTGGGTCTTAACGTTTCAAAGTTTTGAAGTATCGAAAAAAAATCTTTAAAAAACAAATCACCCCAATGTTGTGTAGCTCTCATTAATACTTCCCTCTACAATGTCATTACATACTCATTTGAGAAGCACACAATGAAAGCTCTCATTATGCACTCTAAATATCTATGGGAACATCTTATGAAATCAATTTTTTATAATATAAACACAAGAAAATAAATTCAACCTTGATAACTTTAATTATGAAATCTTTAAACCCTCCATTGAGTTTGATTTGGTATGTTAAATATAAAGCTTGAGGAATTGTCGTCAATAAAGTGACATGTATGTTTTTAAATGGTTGGTGAACAATGATGAAAAACATACTTTTACGAATACTTGATAGATTATTATAGAACTTGGCAAAGTTCAAAGACCATTAGTACATTTTAATATTTATATATGGCTCCATGAATTCAAAAGTACCAAAAATCCAAGGAATGTTATATTTTCATTATATATTTGAAACTTTATTTTGCAAAAACAAAATGTTTACTTTCATCTATTTGCATTTTAAAATTTCTATTCAAATGCATATTAACCATGTGGTTGTTCAATATCATTGTAATAAGTCAAAATACAAAACTTCATATTGATCATTGAAATAAAATATGTTTATTAGTTTAATGTTTTTATATATGGCTTAGTTTATGGATATTTTATATTTTTTAGTAAATACTTATAGTGTGGTAGGTGTCATAGCCCAAATGTGTGAACTATGTAACTATTCCAAGTGTGAACATGTTCATGATAATAGAACCCAATTGTGAAAATCTATCTTAAATTTTAAATTAATGTATAATGACAAAAAAAATTCAAAATTAAGTTTTTCCAAATCTTCTAGGTCTAAAATTTACAAAATCACCTCCATAAATTTGTATCATTTAGGCCTATCCAACAATAACAAATACATGCCCCAACCACCCTAAATTTCTTATTGCTAATTTTCTTGAAAATTCAATGAGAATATTGCTCAATATTCAATACCCTTGCACCAGAGGTCTAAACATTACTAAATGACCTCCTCGCACCCCTACACATCAAGGGCTTTCCAATGGTACCAAGAATGCAATGAAGGGACCATGGTTTGGGAGATCTCAATATGACATTTATGTCAAACAAATCAAAACAAACAAACAACCTTTATTAATACATAAATTGGTACTTGCTTACTTTACCATGTGTACAACCAACAACATGAGATAGTGGTTTGACTCTATGTTTAAAAGTTTCTAGATACCATAAGTACACACAAATGTTATGTTGTATATCTTTTAAGTGATGGTTACTTTATATTTATTTAATATTATTGGCAACTACTTGGTTTACCATGTCTACAATGAGCAACATGAGGTAGGGGTTTGGCTCCTTATGTTTAAAAGATTTTGGATACTATAAGTACACATATCATGGGTGATTTTTTATGTCTTGTAAATACTTTATGTGAAACTTTTAGGATTAGTAAAATATATATTTGTACAATGACCATTGGATTTTCAGGAAAATGTTCTTAAGTTCTAATCCCAACATGTTGGGCCATCACTAGATAAAACTTTTTAAGATTCATTGTTCCCATGTGGTACATTATCCAATGGTGATGCAATGGAAAATTCTTAAGCATATAAAATCTAATAACATGTCTTCATCATTGTGATATTGAAGAACACACTATGATGACATTTCTAACATTATTCTATGGGCTTTTAGGGTGGACAAGAGGGTCGACTTGAAGTAGGACATGATGGTAGATGAGCAAAAGGAAACAACTAGATGGCATAGAAAAAATGATGTTTGTGGTTATATAATTTGTGTCAATGAAATGGTCTTGAATTTGGCATGTAATGAAATGTTCGTGAGTTTGGAGAATTTAATATCAAATATAACAATTGAGGAAAAGAACCATGATGTGTCCCATTAGAAAGAGGTGCTAACCACACTAGGAGTAGCCATGGGATGTGTAACCAATATTTGGTTTTTCATGTTTTCAATGTCAAGATTTGTATTAATGTTGCAAGTTTAAAATATTTTGATGTGATGCCCTTTGTAATGTATTATGGAAGAATGTGGAATAATTTGGATTGAATCTAATAAATATTAAATATTAAAAAATAGACATAATGCATTATAATTAATGCTTTCATTTTTTTCATTTTTGAAAGGACTCGAAATGCCTTCAAAATGACGTAATCATGTGCAATGATTATTCAAACCTTTGCATAATAGTATAATATGTCATGAAAAAAAAAAAAATCAACACTACAAATTTCATAGATTTCTAATCCAACACATTTTATAACCAATCATGGTCTACCACATCATTCTAGCAAGAATTCCCATTTTTTTTAAGGTAGTCAAAAGCAATTCGTCTCACTTTGGTTATATGTGAAGGATTGGCTCATGTTAATGTGGAGGTACCCAAACATAAATTATCATAACACACAAAAAGAATGAGGATCACAAAATAGTCATGAATTGGCAAGTTTATTATGATGGTCGACATGTTCTTACAAAAAAACATGTTGACCATATGATTGGACAAAAACAAGCCATGATTTGAATAGTGATGAAATTGACATCTTTTGTCATTTGGGATGAACACCTTTGTGGAGCAATGTCACATTCATGTGCTTTAATGCACATCAATGACCAAACATGTTATCAATGACGAATATTTTAGTTATATGAATATTTTTGCACATGTGAAATTTGTATTGGTGTTATCTAATTAGCAATTGAAAATTTGTCTCCTTATTGAAGCAAACTTGCTTATCCAACTTTTCCTATATCAGTTGATGAATCTAATGGGATACAATAACAACACTTGATTATGCATCTACAATACCTTTCTAGAGTTGGTAAAGGCTTATAATTCTCTATATATGTGGAGCTTATGTCTCTTGAAAGGTGCAATAGAAAACTTATGCATGTGTTTATATATGTAGTTTGATTCAATAAAAATAATGGGGAGAATTCATAGCTAGTGGCTATAGTGATTGATGAGGTATTTTTTATGATCATAATTTAATCATAGTTATGATTAAGCAACGTTTGGTCACATAGATAAATAATGATATGCCACATTTTTTTGGGATTCCTTATATAACACATAGAGAAAATTTGGTTGCAATGGATTGGATCAAATGCCTATCTTGAACTTGGATTTGATAATATTGCCACTCAAGCATATGAATGCATAGGGAAATCATCTATCAAATACAAATAGATTGAAAAAAATTAAAAACTTTTGAGCAAGTGCTTATTTTTATTTGGGTGTAGTCACAATAAACGAGCCAAAAAGGATGTCAAATGGGCCCTAAAAATAGTGAAGATTGGAGAAATATTTATGTTTTACCATTTAAAACCATGGCAATCATGGCAAGTTTGTCCCTCTCATTCATATAAATGTCAAGGAATTCAAACCAAAAATCCATTTGATAAAATTTTCAATTTAAATTTCATTTAGGACCTTTGAAAGTGAACACCTATTGCATCAAATTGAATTAATTTTGCAAAAGACTATCAAAAAGATTCATATAATAAAACAAAATTGATGGGGAAAAAAAATTTAAAATAAAAACCTATTAGCCACATTCAAAAAACACTCATAATAAAAAAAATATGTTAAATTTTAAAACTTAAAAAATTCAAAGAACTTTCAAGAATTTTAAATTTTCAAAAGTCTTTTACCACATATAAATGGGGTATAATGCACATGATGTTTTAAGAAGAGTTGTAATTTATTATACAAAAAACCATAAAAATTTCAGAAATCAATTTTTGGTTATGATTTGAATTGTTATCATTTTAAAAGATGAAACACATAATTTACAAGGAATTGAATTATTTTCAAATTTTCATATTTATTCAAAATAAAAACAAAAGAAAATTTCATTTACTTTTAAAATAATATGCATTTTTCATGACAATTTGCACAAAAAAAATTCAAAAATTCATTCCTATGAAAAACAATTTTTGGGCAAAAAGACATGTAGTCCTTTTCTAAAGTAACGTTGTTGGCTCATTTTATCTCATATGTGCCCATTTTGTATTATTTTGATGTACAAAAATTGTCAAAATGAAAGGTTCTTAATTGTTTGGTCAATTACATGTTTATTTTGCTAGAATTGTGGAAAAAATGATCCATAACTAATTGCAAGCCTCTTGTAGGTCAAGATTGTTTTTTTTGTAATTTTAGTTTTTATAGTTGATGCTTTTATTAAACTCGACATGTGATTCCAATATAATGAAATGGATATCATTGTGATTAAATCTTCATTGAATGTCACCACCACCATTTTCAAAAGGCAATACCTAAGTAGAAAATTTGGAAGAAACACCAAATATCTTGGTCAATTGATTTGAAAAGTTGTCCAATATGAATAATGATGTTTATTTTTTTAAATGGTGTTTCACTTACTCACGTTATGCATGTTGATATTTTTTATGCTTACTATTCCATGGAGATTTTTAAAATTTTCAAAAAATTGGGAAACAATGTTTCCAATTACTCAATACAATTTGTAGTTCAGATTTCATAATATTTCCAAATCTAATGTTGCTTGTCGCAACCTTAACCTTGGGTAAGGTTGGGGAAAAGTTTTTTTAAAAATGGGTTGGGAACAAACTAAAACAAGAAATAAACCTAAAACATTGGGGGAATGAAAAGGAAGCACTCTTGAGATGAATTCTTAATTTGGGAATTGGGAGTCCCAAATGTTCAAAATATCTTTTCAAAGTTTCGGTATGGAAATTGAATTCACATTTTCCATTTGGAGCTAAAAGCTAGTGTTATGTCCAAAAGAAGGGTTGTGAATCAAATTGGTAATTTAACTCCCAACCACAAAAATGAAAAATAAGAATTATATGACCTTCAATGAGAATGCACAACATGGCCTTGGTAAGCTCTCAAAAAGAGCTACAAGATAGTGTGGTCACACACTTAAACTAACCTTTAAAGAAAAGAGATATGATGCCCCCAAAATTTAGGACAAGAATAGTCCTAACTTTGGGACTCCCATTTTTGTGGAAAAATGTCTTTTGGATGTAGTCCCATCGAAAAGCACAAAATATATTATAGGGAGGAGGGTGATGGCCTCTTCTCAAGTCTAGATTGTGAGAATGTAGTGAGCCCAAGCCAAGTTTGTGACCCAAAGTTCATTCCATTTCCACTAATCGCCACTTGCTTGATTGGCCTACATGAGTGACTAGTCTGTGAAGCATTTGTGAACTTGTCACATCATCCTAGTCCCTAATTTGAAGCTTCCGCACACCCCTCTTTCCTTCGTGCACAAAGTTAAGGAGTGTGCCCCCAAGTTTTTTTCCCTTTTACTTTCTTTCCTTTTCTATTTTTCAAGGGTTCATTTCATAAGCTTTGGGAAGAACTTAGGGGTGCATCATTGCTTGCCTATTAAATACTTATAAAATTTATTTAATTGATGATATAAAAAGAAAAATAAAAAGTTTTTGAAGATTGATTTGATAAATTGTCCATCAAATTGACTTATAAAGAATAAATGTCAAGTAAATCCCTAGGATGTTCCCACCCATGGGCTTCATGCATCATAAAACAAAAGGTAATGGTTATCACAACCTTAACCATATGTAGATACCAAGGCATAGAGGGGGGAGGGATTCATATTTTTTTTAAATGGGAAGGATCTTTCACCTACTTGTATAAATAGGCATAAGAACCCAATACACATAAGCATGATCCCTCCCACTCTTGATGGGTAGGTGTAGTCAACATGTCCTTCTTTTCTAAGATTTGTGAATATAAGGTGCCTTCCAAATATACTAGGAAATTCTCCAAGTGTTTTATGAATATAGCAGGGCAAGAGGTGAAAGTTTATGGAACTTGTGGAAGAAATGTGAGTGGAAATCTATGTGGGATGCTTGGGCCTATTGTTCCATTTTAGGTGACTTTTTTCGTTGTTTGGCTTGCATTAACCACTAAGAGCTTAAGCCCTTTCTACAACCATTTGACTTATACTCAAAGTTGTAGTTTGAAATCTAGTCCAATGTATTCAAACATGAATGGGATTATAAATCCAACCATTGAACTTAAAGTTTATAGATTCAAAAATATTAGGTAAAAATTTCAACCAAAATCAAGCAAGGGATGATGAAAGAGACAAACTAGATTTAACTCATACAAGATTGGTAGGTGATGTCCAAAAAGGTTTTGTTTTCCGATGCAAAGTGCTAGCCCTCAATTGGATAGTGGAATATATGTATATATATATATATATATATAGGTTAATTTTGAAAGGAGAAATGTCAAGCTATGTATTTATTTATTTTAGTAGCATTTGGGCAACTAGTTTCTTTTCAATGAAGCCTATTTGGCTATTTTGTTTTCACAAATGTCCTCCATTTGGAAATTGTCTAATTTTGAATTTAAAATCATTGGCAATAGCTCACCTATGGATTGCATAGCTATGGCGACGAACAATTTTACATGTAGAAATCAATACCCCACAAAAATTAAATCTTTATTAATCACACCAACCAATGACCATTCCCCTTGTGGGAATCAAACCCCAACCCAATGCAACAAAGGAGGCATGCGCCCATATAGCAATCAAAACTCACACCCAACTTTCAAACATCCAATCTTAACACCCAAACCATATGATCAACTTTTGACATACAAAATTTGAGATATATGAATAGAACCACAAATCACTTTTACACATCTACTTAAAACCTTGTCATGATTGCTTTCCACAATGTAATTGCATCATCATATGCAAGATTAGACAAGGCAAAGAAATTTTAACTAAACATCCTAACAACACATAAGTCAAGTTGAATAGTTAGCTTATTTAGCAACTTGTTTTTCATAAATGAGATATTGATGAATGTTATCTCATCCTCAATAGACCCCAACACACAAACCATCGCAATATCCACCAATTTAATGAACTAGTTGAATATTTGACTCAAGATGGTAAAATAATTTATCTTCTTTCACAATTTGGAATCTAAATTTAGTTTTGAATGTTCAACGATTACCCCCATTGCATTGTGGGACATATTGAGCTTAAAAAATGAAGACTATACATAAAACAAATATGAATCTAAAAAAAGGCCTAGATACTCAATATGGTCATAGAAGAATTTATAGTTCCTCATATATGCAACTTTAATCTTCTAATCGTTCAACCACCCCTTGTAGGTGTTTTTCATGCTCTTGCATTGTAACATTAAAAATGATGATGTCATCTATGTAATTTTGAACATTATCCAACATTGTTAAAATCTTGTCCATAATTCTTTGGAACTTTGTAAAGGCATTTTTCAACCCCAATCGCAAGAACCACTATTCATAGAGCTAATCCTTCCCATGTGCATCAATTCCTTAAAATCCAATATTTTGTTTGTCCGCCTTCTTAATAGATACCTTGTCATATTCAAACCTCAAATCCTAAGTAATTTTTACTGTAACATGCCCAATGGATTCAAAGTTCTCCTTTGGAGTTGGCATGGCATATCTTTCAGACTTAGTTTGCCAATTCACAAATTGGTAGTCCCCACATGTCCACCTTTTTGTCCAATAGTTAAATACATCCTTCTTGGCATATATCATGATAAATGATGCATACTCTTTTTGCTAATCACTTTACCAATCCAACCTCCAACAACACTTGGTCCTAGAATGAATCAAAGACTTATCCTTATTGTTTTATTTGTAAAGCCTTCAGAATATGGTGTATCATTAGCCAATTCAATCCAAATTTCATGGCCTTTAAGTGACACCAAATTCCTTAGATTAAAAACAAAGATATCCTTGTATAGGCCCAAAGGAATTTATGATCTTGCCTTTTTCTTCTCTAAGAATTGCAAGTCCAATATTAGGTTCCCAATTCTCTTTCATGACCACAACCTTGGGGGCACTAGTTGGCTTGCTAGTAGCATATGCATCACCTACTTCATGACTAACAAACCTACAACAACCATTTGGATGTCTTGTTTTGGTGTAAATTCATCTAGTTTTGCCATAATCGATTGAAGATTTTCATTTGTTCCAAAAAATCTTCCACCTCTTCAACAACCTTGGCCACGTCCTTCCAAATAACTTGTCTTAAATGCTTTTCATTTCAAATTTTCCATGGGTGTTTCCACCTTGAAATTCTTGTGCGTTCACCCATCTTTGCTTAAACCATCCCGATAAACAAAGATGATGTCTTGGGCACACCATGAATTGAGGTCAAACAATCAAGGTCCATGGCTTGATTTTAAATTGGCCAATGAAATGCTTCACTTAAATGTGGCATGGCAATAATGCGCATGACAAATCTTGTAGCCCATTTGCACTCATTGGCATTGGGTTCAACCAAAATTTGTTGAGTATCCGAAACAAGTCCCAACCCTTTGTTCCAAAAAAGGAGACATTGAAAAGTTCAATAAAGTTGGTAGTGCTACTTGTGCCACCCCACTTTATTGACTAATGCTGATGGTGGTTTGTCATTGAACCTAACCATGACAAATTAACCTTTAATTGCTATTAGTGGAAACAAATAAAAATGTTGTTGAACAAGCCATAATGAAACATGTTAAACCACTTCACCATTCTCTACATATATAGTTTAGTATTTGTGCACTAAAACTTTTGCTTGCAACACCACAATAATCTTCTGCTCATTCTTCTAAAAACACAAATGCCTTCCTTGGGAGATTGCAAAACAATTGTTTGGCATTTAATGGCAACAAATTATGAAATGGTGTTGAAGCAACAATATAATGGGCATCTATTAATGTGAGTGCAAAGTCCCCTTGCCATGTTTGTTGCACATAATGTTTTGCTACATGCTGCAAATGTGCATTAATGCCACACCAATTTGTGCCTTTTGATTGATGTTAAAAATTGATTTTAGCCATCTACATACCTTGTTCCTCCTCCAACATTAGGGAATCCTTTTAGAAACATTATTTTTAAAGTGTTTTCCACCAAAATTCACAATCTCAAAAAATGAACCACAACCAAAAAAATGGAGCAAAATTGGGCATCATGTTATTATGGTTCAAAGGTTTCCTCCCAATAAAATGTATTAAAAGTTGTACATTCTTACCGTCTCCTAATTGCCATTTTGGTTGGTAAGATGCAATTTCTTTCCAAACATCCAATGTGAAACCCATGGGGTATAAAAAAACTCATCCATTAGCCATTAAAAGGAAATTTGTCATTTGCAACTCAAAAATAGTTATAAAAATTACAACTTGTAGTGATCATATCATATGACATGGCATCTACTTGCACAATGGCCTTGACTTTCATGGTGGAACTATTGATGGAATTATTTACTTGGAAATTGATTTTTTTTTTAAAAGATTCAAAATGAACACAAAAGTACACACTAGACCAAAACATGGCTTTATGATTGGAAATATATCCAATCATGTACTTATATTTGAACACTAGTCATTTCCATTTGTGCAACCATGATCATTGGTCATAATTGGTACATGATGATTAAATCTATGACTACACAAGTTAATAGTTATTTTGACTTTGTTTGACTAGTTATAAAAGTGGGATAGAAGTGAACAAGGATAGAAATAACATTGTCATGTACATACATTTTTTAGAAATGAACAAGGCCATGCATTTAGTGATATGTGAAATCTATATTTTTATTGTAGTTTAATTCCAATTACACATATTTAGGCCAACTTATCCAAGGTAGCCTAGTCTACAATGTCATATTCTCACTCAGGAAGCCATGTGGTGGTTGACAACTTCTTAAGATTGTTTCAATGCAACGAACTCAATATTATTTCAATGCATTTGCTAAGATAAATCCTTTCATTTTTTGCATTTGTAGAATCCTTATTAAAATTATACCTATCCCCAACATCAATTTTAAAATAAACAACAAATGTTTTACTAGCGTATGCAAAGTATCCAACTTTATTTCTTTTCTTTTCCCTCAATAGCTAACCATGTCATGCATTTGACTTGAAAGACCAAGCAATCATCCCATAGAATAGATTCAACCCAAGGAAACCTAGTTACCCAAAAATCCTTAAAAACATGAAACTTGTCTTAAAAGCTCTTAAGTTTCTTGGATTGAAAATTTTGTGCACTAGAGCTACAAGGTTAAAAAAAAAATGTCAAATCAAAAAGGGCAAATGTGGATGAGCTTGCAATGTTATTGCTTTGAGCAGAAAAAAAACATGTTGAAAACAAAATTCTAAAGGATTTTCAATGGTGGCATTACAACAAGTAGACTCACAAAAGAACAAATCCTAAACATAATTTCAAACTACAAACCTTCAACACAAAGCTCAAAATGCAATGATAAAATTAAGGGGAGAAACCTATAAAGATCAAAGATTTGTTGTTGGATTTTGCAAGACTCTTCTTATATTACTTTGACAAAAAAGAAGTTGCAAGCACATCAATTTCAAAACTTTCAAATATATTTCATGTTGTCAATAATTATATTACCACCTCTCCCCTACAATCCATTTGCACGATTATTGTCACAACAAAAAAATTCTGCAACCAAGCTCACAACAATCTTATGATCCATTTGTTAAAAAACCACAAATGTTCAAGCATATTGAAACATTCAAGGCAATGACCCTGCATGTGTTGCCACCACCATCTTCAAGGTTTCAAAACACAAGGCATAAATAGTATTGAGCTCATTGTAAGGGACTTGAAAAACAAATGAAGAGTGTATTACTAGTTTGGGGGAGGGGGAGCTCATTAGGCAACCTACCAAATTCAGTGGTTGTTATTTGGTGATCTACAATAATGGATGGTCACATATTGGCAAAGCCTTAAAGCTTTATAACATACTAAAGTTAAAGGCAAAATTGTAAAACCTTAAAGCTTTAAAAGCATTGTTGGTGATGAAACCTACATGCCTTTTCAATGATGGAGGGGGACAAGTGGTTTACTTCATGGCACACCCACACAAGAGGGGGGGGGTGTGTTTTGGGAAATTTTTATTTTTTCTTTTAAAAACCAAATCCATCATGCCATTTTGCAAGACAATATTTTACATCACCTTTTGGCTTAAATCACTAGAAAACAAAATTGTGATGCCCAAGGTTGGATATGAAGTTTTATAACACAAAAAATATTTTTCATGTGACATTAATGCATGCATCCTAATATGGCATTATTATGATCAAGTTAGGTACTAATTTTTTTAAATCACCAATTTAAATGTGGTCCTCCAAGTAAAAATGAAACCTTGTAATTTTCAAATTTTGTGAATGTGAGGATCCTCGAAAATAGGGAACAAATTCAAATAGATTCCAATGTTATAACTCCTAGTTTGTTTCATAAATGAATTTATAGAGTTAATTCCTACTAGCTACTTATAATTCCCATAATCATCATTGGTGCAATCATGGGTTCAAGTAATTAAGTGCACCAATGAACCCAACTTGAAGCCTAATGCATGCACTTATTTGACCAAAACCTCTTCCAAATCCATGTGAAAACTCATAATCAATAGACCACCCAAAATCTCTCAAAAAGCCTGATGTAGTTCCCCTAAAAAACAATTAATATTTTTTAGTTTTCATTACCCACATCCATTTGAAGATTTAGAAATTTTTTTGGCTTATCATGCATTTAGCTTGGTTAACTATAGCTTATGTCAAAAGACATTTTTTACTCTAGGATACCACAACTGTTGTGATTACAAACAAAACCTAATTAGGTGAAAATGACCAAAAAAATAAAATAAAGATTAAATTTTCGGATGCATTGATGTTAGGATCATTGTGGGAAAAGGACCTTTACATGGATTGGCCTACCATCTTTGACAATTGGAACGACATGAATAATTGCAAAGTTGTTTTTTTTAGTATAATTTCAAATTGATATTTTTGAAGTTTATTTATTATAATTTTTTTATTCTAAAAATTTCAATAAAATTTTAATGAAAATTTTAAAATTTCTATCAATTAGTTTTAAATGAAATTCTTATCAAACATGTGTTCATTGAATGTGCATAAAAAAGATTGAATTGATGTAAAAATCGAAAGCCTTTTGATTCAAAAGGTAATATTGTTATGGCACCACATTGTAAAAACTCAAACATATTTTAAACTACCCTTCAAACAAATAATGATGCCAAGGGGCCTCCATAATTGGGTGGCTAGGCAATGGCAATTTAAGCTTGTTTTGAATTTGATTCATGCACCATCTATCGCTTACCTACAAGGCCACAATTTGATTTTTTGTCTAATACCTAATTGATTTGAAATCTTAGTTCAAAAGCTTGCATTTAGTCAACTAGTGAGAGCATTGATTTAACAAGTTGGATAAAAGGTATCAATAAGGATTTCTAAGGATTGACCACAATATGATAGACCCAATGAAAAAGGGTTAATGCATTTATTCATCTTTCACTATAATGACATCAATTCACTAATTGTTTTTCCATTTTGTTGACAAGTTAAGTTCATGATTTTTTGTTTATATTTATTTTATCATATTTTAGAACCTTATTTGAAATTACATCTAGGTTTAGACTAGTGTTGTACTGGTATATAAGGTCTAACACAAATATGTAATATAGGTATGGGAATGAATATAAGAAAATAAACAAGTCAAATATGGAAAATAATAAATTTAAGTGATATTGGTATTGGGGGTAGTAGGTTTTAAGAGTTTAGGGTTTTGATATGAAATTAACGTGAGTATGAACATTTTTGTTATCACGGGTGATGCTAGTACTAAGCTTTTCATTAGGCTTGAATGGAATAAGGTATGAATATTATTGCAAAAGTTAGGTTATGTTTGTGATTTGGATGCTTGTGCAATATTCATTATATATTTTTAGCTCTTCCTTGATGTAATATGGTGCACTCCTAATTTTTTCAAGTTATACAAGGTTAAAAGATTTGTTGAATAGGCCAAAACACATTCAATGGAGCCAAAAAGAAAATCAAATAAAGTAACAACCATTTTTAATCAAAGAATTATTTATGTTTTTCCATTTGAAACCATGTTAATTAAGGAAATTTACTTTTATTCATATGAATGTTAGGAAATTCAAATTGAAAATTCATTTCAATTATTATTTTTTCATTTTAATTTAAGACGTTTGAAAATGAATAATCATCACATCTGAAATAATCAATTTTGTAGAGGATTTTCAAAAGGAATCCTATAATAAAGGCATTTTTATTAGTAAAAATATATAAAAATATGTTAGCCACATTAAAAAATAATTCTCAATTTTAATAAAAATGTGTAATTTTTAAGATTTTAAAATTCAAAGTATGTTAAAAAAAATTGAGAGTTTCAATAACCCTTTAAATCACATAAATGGGGTATATTATGTACATGATGTGTTAAACAAAGTTATAGCTTATAATACAACAAATGAACACCCAAATAATGAACATATTTTGGTATGATTTGTTCAATTCTAATCATTTTAAACAATGAAACACAATATCTACAAGGAATTTGGACATTTTAGAGATTTTATATTTATTTTAAAATTACATTTAAAAAGATGTATTAGGGCAATTGTAAGATTTTTTTTATAATAAGTCATAACAAATGAAAAAGGTTTTAGGACAATTGTAAAGATTGCCTTTGAATGTGTTTTGACCTAGGGTGTGCTCCTAATTAATTCTCACCAAAAAAGGGCATGGGAACTCCATCATGGGACTAAAATGAACTCACAAGTTTGAGTTTAAGGTGAATTCAATTTTTCCAAACCAAAAAAGATGGTGGTTAATGCATATTGGAACCAAAATGGTGCATAAATGAACCATGGGCAACCCACATTCACAAAAGACAACATGGCTTAGATTTGGGAGGATTCTCCACTCTCCTTATAGTATATTATGTAGATGGTGGCAAGGACTACATCAAAATGGTAAAAATGATCAAGGTTCAAAAATGGCAGTCATGAATTTTTTTGATTTTGCCAAGTTATGAGTCTTGCAATTTTGTAAATTCATAACTCACATATAGTATATACAAGTTTTTATTGAAGACCTTTCAAAGGAAAAGTTTTATCCTTTAAATCAAATTATTTAATATTATATTAGAAGTTTTGTTCAAAGATCATTTGATCTTTTTTTCTTAGGTTTTAATGGTTAGGAGTTGAACGGTCAATTTTGGTCATAATTAACTTGTGTTTCATATTTGCAAATGGATAATGCAAGCTTGTTTTTGATATTGATTTTTAAAGAACTTTCTCATGGTGTAAAAAGGGTCCAATTTGGACAAGATTGGATAAATATTTGAAACAAGGTTTAAAAAACAATAATTTTTTTCTTTTAATGGTTTTACTTTCAAGGATTGTGTAAAAACTTTAAGGTTATACATGCTTTTATAACAAACCTTCACAAAAACATTTATATTTGCATGCATTATGCATTGTATTCTTTCGTTTTTGAACTTTTGAAACCTTTTCCAATTTCTATTAAACTACACGTCAAACTTCATATACAATTGCCTTTAAACCTAAAAAAGACTTAAATATCTTTTGTTTAATGTTTTGTTTCTTCTTCTTTTGGCAGTTGTTTCAATGATTTGGTTCCTAGTCACAACTCTCATCATCACAACCAAAATTTAAATCTCATGTAAGGGTGAAAGCACACTAAGGTGGCTAAGTTTCAATGGATTAGAGTCCGTTTTCAAAGTTCTTTTCTAGTGTAGTCGAAAATTAACTTAAAATATGAAAGTTTTAGATTATATTGAAAGTAACAATTTTTTCCATTTCCAATTTCAAGTCATGATGCTATAAGACACATATAAAAATCACAAAAGATTTTTTAAAATAATTTTTTTAAATGCTTAAAAAGGCTTTTAAAATAATTGAAATTTTTGGGATTTTCAAAAGTCCATAACATAGTAAATTAAAATCACATTCTATTCATTTAACGAAATTTTAATTTTTTAAACATAATTCATCCAATATCCCAAAGTTTCAAACACATAAGACTAACACATTGTAAGATAAAAGTCCATATCCATGAGTTTTGTAGGGTGTGACAAAATTTGTCGCCAAGATTCAAAAGTCCATTACGCATTGAATATTTAGGATTTTGATGTGTTTTTTTGCATTTTTCAAATGCCAACTCTATTAACATTACATATATGAGTCCCTTTCTTGATTTCAATGAAAATATTAACATTTTATATTTAAGTTTCAAAGATATGTAGAAAAAACTACAAGTGTGACACCTAAAAAGGGACTGCATAATGTGTTTTCACTCATAGCTGATTTCGGTTTTAGTGCGGTGTGCCATGTGGGTTGTGATGTGTCATTGACATGGTTTGCAAATTTTGGGGGAATTTCCCTTTATTTAGGATCAAAACCTTGCAATCAATTTGCAAGTTATGTAAATGATGAATAACATGATATGCCATAGTAGCTACTTGCCTTTTGAACCTTCATAAAATGTAGAAAATACCATGAGATTTAGGAAAGGTCTATTACAATATTATAACCATGACTATGGAAACAATTCCACAACAAAACACTTGTTGAATGACTACCTTGAATTTGCTAAGTACAAGCTTGAGTTATGGTCTATGTAGGATGGTGAGGGTGGGGTGTTTAAAGGGAAGGAAGGCATGCAAGAAGTGAAAGGTGGTCCATCCATTGGCCATCGTCCATTTTTTTGTTGGTCAGAGAGGTTACTAATAAACGACCTTCTTCAACTCAAATTTGTGGAAGACCAAGTATGTTTTTCATTGCAAAATGTTAGAAGGCATTTTAATCAAATGTGAAATCACATTCATTCTAGAAATTGGTGATGTGCAAGGATCCTAATATTTATTTCCCCTTTCACAAAGAACTAGTCAAGGATTAGCCACATCCTTTAATTTGTTTGTAAAAACCATAGAAACATAACTCTACCTATATTAATTAAATTAGTAATTATCAACATCACCTTTGATCTCTAGATGTCTAGAATTGGTTTTGACACATTTGTATTGGTTATGAATTTCATTGATGGGGATTAAATGTCAAAACATGCTGATGTTGGTTTGTTAAAAACATCTAACACACATGGGTCAATATTAATAAAACTTGTGAAGCCCTTGCTTATTGAATTCCAATTGATGGACAAGGTCATAGCTTATGTCATAGACAAAGGTTGTGATTTTAATACCATAAGAACAAAATTGTCTTCAATTGCAACATGTGCACCTTTGTAGCTTGAAAAACCTTTAGTAGGTTTTTTTTAGTCATGCAATGTTTAAAGCATGCTAATATGGAACAAATGACAAAAAGTTTTATGTAGGATGAAGGAAGTGTCACTCAAAAATGCAAGGTGTTTTGTAAAAAACCAAATGTACTTGGACTAAGAAGTCTAATAAAGGTAGACAAGAGTGGGGCAAGGCATGCATAAAGGCAGGGCTTCCCATTCGAAAGCTCAACACCCCCATGAAAACTTAATTTGCTAACAAAGTTGTCCTCTTCCAAGAAACTTTGAAAATGACAATTTTGGAATATCCTAACACCATGAAACATTTGCTCTTGGAAATAGTTTCTTCATATTTGCAAACTAGGGTAGTGGCATTTGGATTAACATGGGCAATTACTTATATTGTAACAAAAACTCTTTCACTTATGGTGAAATAATGTGTTTTGAATTAGGTTCACAAGTACTACCTTTTGTCCAATGCACTACATGCTACAATTTGCAATAGAATCAAACTACAAGGAGAATTCAATTGTAGATAAAGGGCACAACCATGTCTGCAATGTGAGGATTTTGATTCATACTTGAAAATTTTGTGTGTTCGCATGCTAACAAAAGTGGCAAGTATATTAAAACCATTCCTATCTTTTACATGTGGATTCCAAAGTTGCATAATTCATAACATCTTTGCTTCCATGCTTGACTCATGATTCGAGCATTTGCAATAGATCATGAAGTTTTTAACAAGGATAAAACAAAAATTGTTGTTAGTGAATACAACAAAAGGGCTATGATTCCTTTGCTTGTCAAGGTCAATAGCTTTTTGAACCTTGTTGCTAGTCACAATGCACTAGAAGATGAAAATTTGTTTACAAATTCCCTCTTTGATGTTACAACATATGCCTCAAAAGCTAGTGAAGTTATGCTTGTATGTGAGGTGTCAATGTTTCATGATGTTGTTATTTTTGGAGAGGAGGTTATTGAGCCTCTAACTTGGTGGAAGGAACATACAAGTTGTTTTTTGGCTAGGCATGTTTTGGACATACCAAGATCTTAAATTGAGACATAATAGATTTACTTTGTTGTGGGGCAACTCAAAAGCTTGCAAAGGTGTTGCCTTGTAATTACCAACATCAATGCATTTGTCATGATTTACAAGAATTGGCCGAGTGATGCAAGAATAGGTTGTTCTTTTCTAACCTTTTCTCTTAAAGACTTTTATTATGCCAAAGAAAAACTACTTGATGACCATGAGGAAAGAATTATGGGAGTTTGAAAATTTTCAAGAGGAATAATTTGATGCAATTGTGATAAGATCTCAATGTAGGAACAAATCATGTTGTAGGTTGGTTATGCACCTACTTTGCATTTTAATGCACATTTATTGAGTTTTTTTTTTTTTTGCAAATTTTGCAAACTTGAGGTGTAAGTTGCAAAGCATACACATACACTAGTTTTGTACATTATTTTTAGAGTTTTGCTTCGTATTTCAAACTTTTTTACATTGTAGTGTTTTTGGCATTTAAAGATGGGCTCATTTGAGAATTGATTAGAAAGTTGCATTGCCCATTTTCATGTCATGAGTGCATTTGTGAATTGTTTATGTGCAAAAAATATTTCAAAACTTTTGGCATTTCAATATCAATATTTCGAAAAACAATAGGCAATACCATATCAATGTTCATATACACCTATTATTAATTTTAAAAAACCATACCAACACCATACCAACACCATATAGATACTCACCCCAAATATATTTGTTTATTGTAGACCCATAGTCTCCTAGTTAGTAGTAAAGCCCCATGGAAATACTAAGAGCCTTCAAAACACATCCAAAGGTTGTCACATGAAAATTCCAAAATCAGTTATGTGTGGGCCTTGGTTGGGAAGTGTAATGTAAAATGATAAAAATACTTTGTTAAGGTACTTTAACATAATAATAACTTAATAGTATGTTGTGGCTCATATTAAATAGTTGTGAGAACCCCCAAAGTTTTTTTTAAAAAAAAATGTGATTGGCATCTCTTTTTTGTCTATCCAAAAAATCAAGCTTTGGATAGTCCCAAAATTGATATGTTGTAACCTCCTCCTTTGGGTTGGATATATAAGTTTTCAAGAGGAGAACTTATGGTAAATAATATGGGATAAAGTAAGGAGATATTGGGAACACATTGGGAACTTGGGGAACATGTTAAAATTCAATGGGAACTTGATGGGAACACAACATGAAGAACAAAAATCTAGCACCTCAACCCTCCCCAAAAGAAAAAAACCTAGCCCCTAGAGCAAGTTGCCTCACCTTCTTGGTTGCAAGAATTGTTTTTGCATACCTATGTTCTTTGCCATTTTTGGCCTAGGCTAATGGTAGGGGTAGAACTATGGGTGAATATAATAACAAAGGGAAAAAAGCAATAACATTTTAGGCCAATCACATTTTTTGATCCTCATGGCCTAAGGGATTTTGTGCTAGGCCCACCTCAGATAGGTGGGCCCAACACGGGCTGGATGCAAAGTTCGTTAAACGATGAAACATTATCATAAGTTGCCACTTAAGATTTCATGTCGAATTTTCATCCACCTCCATTTTCTAGGTCCCTTAGCCCTTCAAGTTTTGTGGAAAACGAACTTATACTCTGACAATCCTTTTCCTCTGACATAGGTTTTCTATTTGGATGGTCATGGGCTTTTAAGATCTAGTAAAGGGGGCCCAAATACCTCTCTAGATACCATGACCAGTTGGCATGAAAAATGGGCGAGACCTTCCATACAGGACCAGTCTAATATTGAAAAGTGACTGCACCAACAGTAAGTACAACACTGGTCTGGACTCTGGACCTCTTGTCCAAGGATGACTCGGCATTAGCTCTCTCCAGTTGGCCCACCTATAGACTACTACAGTTAAATGTCAGGTGAAATTGTTCTTCTCAAGAACTGCGTTTTTATTCTTCAGCTCTTGTTATTGGGTTTCCCAATATAACCTCTGAAGGCTCACATGCATTGTCGCCTTCTCTCCCAAAAGAAGTAACATGGATAAGACTTAAGCATAGTACTTTTGTATGTGTTGTCACCTTCTCCCCCAAAGAAGTAACGCAGTGAAAGACTTAAGCATGCTACTTTCGCATAGTTGGCACCTTCTGCCCTTCAAAAGTAACATGGTGAAAGACTTGAGTGTAGTACGTAAGCCTAGTTGGTGATGGATTGATGTACTTTTCTTTCCTGTGGTGGGCTCATGCATTTGAGGCTCTATTGTTGCTGCCATTCAATATGGCTGGCAACGCATTTTTCCAAGTCGGACATGGCATCATCCAAGATGTAAACTATCTAGCTAGCTGTGGTTGGCTGCAGTTGTGTGCAGAAAAATGATGAAGAAGCAATACTGAGGTGGAGGGGAGGACAGTGGCATGAGTAATACTTAATTGACCATGACAACTTCAACCCCGTATGTGCCAGTGACGTGCTTTGTTTTCATGTCAATACATGCATTATCAACTCATGATGGCTGTTTGCTCTTCAATGGGATTTTTTTTGTGGGGGGATGCACTGAAGACCCTGCGATATACCATAATACCTTGGCCACTTAGACACATGTTTGTAAAATAATTAATTAATTTTTGAAATTTTCATTTCAACAGATGATATTTTCTCAAATATTCCATCAACTTCTTTATTTTCCTTCAGATTTTTTTTTTCTGATTTTTTTGAAAAAATCAATGTTTCTGAAAATAATATAAGGGGTGTCAATCTGAGCCAGGTACTACAATATTACAGAACATGCCAGGTATAGGCCATGATGCCATTGTGGTCACTGAGGCGATTGTGAGGAATTTGAGCAAGCCAAAATTTCCAAACAGGAAGTGAAGCAGGCACAATGGCCTGTACCCGGATTTGCACAATGGGCATGTCGATTTTGAACCATGGTTCGGTCAAGTACACCTAAGAAAGCCTGTCCATATTGTGCCTTGTAAGGGGACTGAAAAAGGCAAAAAAGATATATGAAAACCATTATATTTCATGCTGGTGAAATTTGATTAAGAACTGGATTGGTTTCTGGAGGCATGCTGTAGTCATGTTGTGAGTGGATGAAATAATCAAAGTGATGCAGTTTGATGGTTGGTTCAATGTTTTTTTGTGTCTCTTCACTTATTCAACAACTAATATATACTACATATGTCTATGTATTTGGTGCTCTGGATGACTCCTTTTGACAAGACATTGGTCCTTTGGATGAAGGATGATAACATTCTTCATCCATGGTCTTAAAGGTAAAGCTGTAACCCCCATCCATATACTGGACAGCATTTGAATGTTTGCACTTTGCACACAATTTGTGAGACTTTTCCTTCTCGGTAGGTGTAAAGGACAGAATTTTTCATTTGTTGGTTTCAGTGGTTAGCCCACGCCTCTTGAACCTTTGAGGATGAGCTCTCCAAACGACATGTACCAGCAGTGGGTCCACAGGCCTCATCTAGTTCACATGTCATGGTAGGAAAAATTAGGATAGAGGTAAACATTATGGGGCCATTGCTACACCAATGTTGCCTCTTTCTATGCCGCCCCAAAAAAGGGAGAAAAAGAAGGAAGAAAGAGGATATTATGAATAACAAATTCCTAGCTAGCAACTGTCATGCACAGCATATTTGCGTACAGTTTCCATAAAACTTTAGAGCCATAGGTAGCTACTCCCTTTAATGACAACATCGAAGCATGAGAAAAAAGCAAAAAAAAAGAAAAAAAAATGACAACAGAATCAGAGCTTGAAATGTGGAAGGTCCCCAAATGGTTATAGAAGTTGAAGTGATAAAAGATTGAGACTGGGATGGATACAAGTCCTGATAGGTATGTATTATAGTTTGTTGCAACTGGTAGTGGGCACATTGGCACAGAAGGGGGCACGAGTGGAAATCCTGATATTTGCTGCAACTGGAAATGAATCAACTGGTTTTGGGTGGGGGCAGCCACATAACATGCTGTTGTGTGTCCCTCTATGTGTCTGTGTGTTAAACAAAGGAATGCTGTGCATACTATGGAAGAAGCATCATTACAATTGTCTCTTCATTGGCATTTTCCATTATGCTAAAACTTGTCCTCGTTGCTTTGTCCAATACAGCAGAGCCCAAATATAGTAATGCCCAACTTGATTGTCTTTCACCACCTCAAAACCTACTTTTAGTTGTGGATGGGAATCATATTGCAGGGAATCATATAGCTGCTCAGACTCAGGCTTTTTCTCTGGGTGCGAAATTTCGGCAAAATGTGAAAAAGAAAAAGGGAATTTTCTGTTGCAACATTTGTCATTTCTTTGAAAAAAAATTCGCAAAATTTTGGGGGAAATTTTTAGCCACCTTTGGAATCTGATTTTAATTTGGTAGCATTTTTTTACTATTTAGAACCTGTTGCCATTTAATGCTAAATCCCTCTTTGGGATGCTAGCCAATGATGCAACATGCAACATCAGAAAAATTGGAAAAAAATATCACTGGCTAGGACCTCATCACCCGCAATAACTTATGTGATAATTTTTGTTATGGTCTCTCTTGTCACCTGGCACTATATTCATCAGCTGGTTGCTGTGGGGAGTAGTATATTGCACAGCAGTCATTGCAAGCTCATTGGTTGCTTAGTAGGTAATGCTTGTTATGCAGCTTCTGTGCAAAGGTGCTATAAAAATGCAGGTTATCAATGTCAAATTTTGGTTTTTTAAAAGTTTCTTTGGGGGGGTGGGGAGAGATACCCAGAATGTCTTATGAAAATTTGAAATAGGTACTTATCAGGCACCTTATGGAAACCAAATACATTGTAGGATGGTCAGAAATCCAAAAAATAAGATGTTGAATTTTAGGTTGGGGGAGGTAGCTTTTCTAGCCTTTGTAACCAGCTTCTGGACTGCATTGTCCAATGTGTCACTTGCTCATTGCTCCAGAGGAGGGGGGTTATAACACATAACTTTCTCCCTTCTCTCTGAATATAGTTTTTAGTCACTTTCTCATTGGTCCAGAAACCAGTTACGCCCAGTAACTGGCAAGAGGAGCCAGATTATCAAAATAGTCTTGATGCATTCATGCCTCAACTATATTCAGTAATCCAGCTCCTCTCACCAGTCCCCTAATACATAACCTATTTATCAAGGCTATTAGTTCTAAAGCTTCTTTTTATCTAGATCTAAAGGATGCATAAGTCCTCCATTCCTATGTGTCTAGAGTAAAGGCAATATATACCCCTTTGCCTCTTATTTTTCTTCTTCTTTTCACAACAGCATCCCCTTATGAAAATCACAGGGGTGGACCCTTCTTTGTGAATACAGAGTACGTACGCAGGCAGACTGAATGATTGCTTAATCTAAATCCAGTAAACCCTAAATGAAGGATTTCTCATATCTTCTTTCTAAACTCATCACCCCAAGTCAAGCGAGGTCAGTGAAATGGGTTCTGTGTCACACAGGTGGGTTATGTCAATGGCACATGGCCCATGCTAAGATAAACTCCAGATTGAAAAATCTCAAAAGTTACATTGCCACCTGCAAGCCATATTCAAGTGTAGCAGCCACAAGTGTTGATTAGCCTAGTTGTTGGTTGACATGTGTAAAAAGCGTTTGGAAAGCAGCAAAAACCTTGACATGAGATCACAGCACTTTTTCAGCAATTAAACAAAGTGATAAATTGCAAAAAAGCAAACAACAGTGCAAATTTGTTTTTTAATTGAGTGGGCATGTGGAGGCAGGGCTGGACATGGGCAAATATTATTCTGACTCTCAACAAATCCCTTTTGAGTACTCGTAATACTCTAGAGATCAAATACTAAATTCTCATTGTCAACAAATCCTTTGAGTACATCCAACACTATGCTAACTCTTAACAAATCTAGTGAACAGGGAATTTACTCATTGTTCTGATTTTCATGAATCCCTTGTTCATTGTACTCTGAACCTTTTTCCCAAAAGTACCATTGGCTAATAAAACAAGTAGCTAGTGAGCATGTACTAAGGCTTTACATGCTCGCTAGCTACTGTAATAAACCAACACAACTTGGTTTTGTTGCAAGAACACAGGGCTTTCCTAATCAGAAACAGTTCAATTACAAAAGTGTTCCCCAAACTGAGGGGCTGAATGAACTCTTCATTGTTCCGAACTCAACCTCAGGAGCCAAACAAGCCCAGCTGTGAGGAGGATGCTGCGGACCCTGCTCGACACTTCTTTCCAATAAAAAGCAACAAAAAAGCACTGTCGAGTCTCAACAAGTACCTTTCAGTACATGGAACACTAGTATGACAATCAACTGTTCTGTGTTATGGGTACACACACACACACACAAAAGGAGGCTTGTCCTCACTTTCTTTGGAGGTGCTAGCAAAAAAGGATTGGTTTTGCTAAGTGGGTCTTAAAATTCTGATTGTAGTCTGTGTGTCTACCTTCATTGGCATAGTTGTACTGTGCACACAGAGATCAGAGAAAAAGATAGGATTCAGGAGGAGAAAATTCCCAAATGAGAGGTTTTTTTCTTCCCAGAGAACCTACTTGTTCTTTTTAATTGTTCAACAATGTACTCTCACCTCTCCAGATTGTGCATGTACTACTTGCTATAAATAACCTGTAGCTGTCCAGAGGAACAAAAACTGTATTGCATTAACCTATTGTAACAACAAATGATGGCCCTGTGAAACTCACTTTCAACTACACAACCCACTTTCATAGAACCCCATATGAGTAAAAAAGGCCTAATATTGTTTCAATTTCACCTAACACATTACCCATCAATGGCAACATAGGATGCGGAGACAACCTTGCTTTTAGAATTGGAACAACATTCCTCCCTTGGCAAGATTGACTGGGAGTACATAGGATAAAGGTCAAAATGGCGTAAGGGAAAAGAAACACTCCAAAATCTCTCAAGCATGGATTCAGAAAGACTCAAGTTTCACATGCAACCTCTAGCACATCACAATCAGCAAGCTGCTTCTCCAGGTACTCGGCACATACAAAATTGCAACATTCGTCATTGATATGTAAAAGAGAACATTCAATGTGTCCATTGTCACATCCTCTCTAAACCACCAATGTCTTATTGCTTTCTTTCCCACAAAAATCCATTGATCTCCACACATTCACTAGTGCTCTTTTGTATGCGATTCACAAGTTTTCCTTCACAAGTTTCATTGTGTAGCATTCATTATCTTCATCAAGCTCATTGCCTCACCATCAACATCCCAGAAGAGGCTTCATAACTTCCCCTCATCAATAACCACAAAATAAGGAAAGGAAGCCAACATTGTTTTGCTTTGCTTGACTCTCCTTCCCTAGGGATCAACCTAACTAGGTGTATATGCCCTTTGGTGTTACACATCTAATTAGGTGTAACCTATCCCTTACAAAATAAGTTTGTGCCTTCACACATTATAATTCAAGTTGTGTACTTGAAGACCTATAGTTTGCAACAAGGTTTTTCCCATATCTACACATTAACATTTTATAACATACACACCCTTGCACCTTCATCAAGTTCCTACATGCCTTCATCATCTTTGTCATTCAAGAACTTATAGGGGCCTTGCCATCTTGGCTTCAACCCTTTTTTCTTGCCTATGCATCTCATTTTTACCCAAAAATCAATGGCACTTAGGCCTACAAACAATTGGTCATCCTTATGCATATTCAACATTTTCTTTTGATGATTATGAACTTTTGCAACATTCAGCCCAATGCAACACAACTACCATATGAGTGCATGAGCATGAGTGGTGAACTTGTGAGCATTGACCTAAACTTTTGTGAGCAACACAAAATCTTTGAAGAATATTCTTGTCATGTAAGCCAAATATTTTCCACGTAAATAAAAATATTCCATTCATGTGGACAAAATATTATACTTACGTGGAAAGAATATTCTTTTGGTGATATAGAATAGTCATTGAAATAAACAGAATATGTCATTGGTGACAAGGATATCATAACTTTTGTTGCACTTGTTTGCAATTGAAACTTAGAAATTATTTCCCTTAATCTTTCAAAATAATGTTGTTAATTATTATTGAACATTTAAACTAGTTTAATAACTAATTTTTATCTAATAATGTCTAATCATTCATGCCAAAAAAAATGTTGAATGAACAATTAACAAATAATTTATTAAATTAGAACAGTAACATCTTTTCCATGTTGTAGTTTAGGAGCCAAACACATATGGTAGAAATGAAATTAAAATTCTTGTCGAATATTTCACACTATTGTAATAACATATTTGCATTTCACATGCCTATGTTCATTATATCTGTTTTAAATCTCAATAAACTTAACATTACAATTCATTCCAACATCAAATTCATGGTTATTGCATATTACCAAAATTTTGAATTTTAAAACCAGGATTACAATTCATTTCATCATAATCTAAGACTACAGAAAATTCACATAAAAGATGAACATAATTCATTGTAAAAGTTTGTGTTTATCCGTATTACTTAAAATATCAATCCAAATTATAGCGTAATCCCATGTTTTGTTGGAAAAAAAATCAATCCCAAAACAACACTTTAAATTTGTGTTATATCAAAATAGAATCTTTTCTACTGCAAATATCTCTAGCTTTTCCTCTTCTTCTTTCAAAACCAAAAGAAAAAACTTAATTCCTTGTCTCATTTTCTTTTCCTCCCTTTGTTTTCTAGGACTCTTTCCCTTTAAATCCATCCCAAGTCACATCACAATGATCCAAAGCAACAAGAATTCAAAATTCAAACTAACAAAGTTCCCTAATTAATCCCTATCCTAATTGCCTTGTTCATCCCGAATCACATACTCAATTTACCCCCTTAACATTACCCCTTCTGTACTTTGGATTATGTCCCCAAAATCCTTGTAAAATGATAGAAATGAAATGATAGTATTCTATATCCTTTTAAACATATGTTTCCCCTACCATAGTGCTATAATCCCAATCTATACATAAACCAACGATTCTATATTTACATTTTGCTCTACAATTCTAATATGTTCCCCCACTAATTTAGTTTGTGGTTTATGTCCAGATATTGTATCTTGGATATCTTTTATTCTAGTCATAGAAAAACCTCCACCTTTTCCTGTTCTTGAATTCCCTTTGGTTATTTTTCTTCCTGAAGCCCTCCTTTAAGTCCTGTGGTATCTTTGGTTGTATCTCTTTTCTTGAATTACTCCTAGGTCTTGTGATTTTTTAGTTTGTACTTCCTCCTCCTAAGCTATCCCATTAAGCCCTGCTCATGTCTCGTCATCTTGGCCCGATACTTTTATATTTGTTGGATTACCACAAATGAAATTTGGAATTTTTTTGGATAAGCTTCCAACTTGTACCTCAGAATTCTTTCATTAGTTTTATGTTGAGCCAAATTCTTCTCTAATTCCTTTGTAAAATATTCCTCTACAACCTCCCACCATTCGTTAGATTCTACCTCAGAGTCTTTCATCTTGTTTTTCGTCTTCATTAGTGTATAATATTGCAACATTTGTTCATAATCCTTTAGCCTTTTTTTGATACCAACTAGATCTAAGTTCTTCCTTGTTCTTGTGCCCTCTCCAATTGTGCTTGCAGGTGTTGCAAAGTTTTTTTATATTCATTCATGTCCTCCATGAACAACTCTCTTTTTGCTTCTGCTATCTTTCTTTTAAGTTCCTCAAACTACAACAGAGACACATTCTTCATATTTTATCGATTCCAAATATGTCAGAACATTTTCCTTTTCCTTCTTCTCTTTAGTCAATGCTTTCACATGACTATCCAAAGCCATTTATTATTTTTTTTATGAAGAAACAATGCTTTTGCCACTTCTTCTATGTGGTTTCCCATATTTCAGCCTTCTTTTTTTAATTCTTTAATTCTTCATCTTGCGACTTTAGTCGTGTTGTGCTACCCTTGAACTCTTCATTCTCATCTTGTAGTTTTTTAATGGGCATTTTATTTTTTTGCTCAACCTCTACCTTGTTCTTCTTCCAAATTTCCACATTATTTTTATACCCCTTCTAGAACTCTCTCTCCTTATCCAATTCCTCATGTAACACTACCTTCTCCTTCTCCCTCATAACTAATATTTTTCTAGAGTGTTTAATTCCAAAGTCAAATTCTTGATTACTTCTACAGCTACCTCTTCCATAGACTTTGGTGTACTTGTTTATGTCGTAGGATCTCCAGATCCTTTTGCAAATGATCCCAGCTCTTGTACCATTCTTCTCTCCAATTTAAATTCAAATGGGAATCCTTTTGTAAATTCTAGCCTACTAGGCGGTACTTGTAATTTTGCTAGTTTAAATTCTTCAAAAGCAAGTTGTGTTTCCATTTTCTCCGTTTATAATTCAATAGCCTATAGACCTTCTTATGTCTGTTATTGTTGTTGTTGCAAATGTTGTTGCAAATGTTGTAAATGTTTTAGACTTGCAGTGGTCTCCCTCTAATCTTCACATGCATCCCCGTAAAAGTGCAAATGCTCTTCACCCTTTGGAAACCTTATGTCATGTTCCCTTTGAACTCCCTGGTTCTACTCTTGCAGTTGTTTTTCCTATGGTGATGTCATTTGTGGTATCTTTTGCCTCTGTTCCCTCAGCTATCTCTCTTGTGGAGATGTCATATGTGGTACAATTGCACTTAGTTTAACTGTGTGAACCACTATTGGTACTGCAGATGGTTCCACTCTAACCCTCATCATTTTTGGTGCCCTCAAATTTGTGCTCTCCTGTTCCTTCTTCACTTTTGAGCTTAAAGCTCTTCTTTCCTCAACTTTGTTCTTCCTCTTGAGAGCACTTCTGGGAAAGTCTGCTACAACTTTCTTTTTATTCTCTAGTGTTATCTGCATCTCTTAAGGCAAATTGACAAGTATCTTTTTTATCCCCCTTATTATCCTTAACATACTTATACCACCTGACACGCTCCCAAGTCCCTAGTTAGCCCCAAGTTGGGGCCAAGTCATTCAAGTTGCGGAAGTATGGGCGACTCGGGGCATGCTCCCAACTTCCAGCATTAAAGGGGGGTGAGAGTGGCGTGTTGAAAGCTCCGGGATTAGACTAGGAAGAGGGACAAGCTTACTTAGTTATTGGTCTTGCATCCAAATCCAACCAACAAGTTGGTTATAACTCATTCTGCACACTTTCAATGTTGGGACAAGCCACATGCAACCTTGGACTCACTTGACTCACCACGGCCCGAACTCGGGGGAAGCCACCACCTTCCCCCATATAGTATTTTCTACAGCTCTCCATCACACTTGCATCCAAATGCCTCTTTTCCTGGGACTCCCAAAGTGGAGTCCCGAAATTGTCCCGGTTTGGACTCCCGGGACTTTGGGCGTTCATAACTTCTCACCCCGAACTCAAATCAGGACGAGGTCTAAACCAAAGTTGTAGCTCTCCTCGAGAGCTTTCCAACAATGTGTCGCATTTCACCTGAACACACCGGAATCGGGTCAATTCTTGACTTTTAGTGGTCGGGAGTCAAATTGCTAGTTTGACTCATGGCCCTTCTTTCAACCATAACTTGTGTTGCAGATGTCCAAATGGCTCATGCGAGGCCATTTTGGACATCTACACTTCAAGAACTTTCAAATGGTATAAAGAACACCTCAATGCAAGGTGTTTTGACCCCTATAATTATGCTCTGAGTTTTTGGGAGTCTTGGAGGACTCCCAAGTCCCATTTTCGGGAATGTGAGTGGCGACCTCACACTTCCCTCAAAATGGGGTTGCGACACTCTCCCCCACCAGAAGAAAAGGTCAATGTCCTCATTGACACTTAGAAATTTCCTTTCGCAATTGCAATCGCTTCTTTGGATCCTTGGCCATTAAATGCCAACTTTTGCGGCAGGACCTTGCCTCAAGCTAACTTAGGCGTCCCCAAGTTTCCAACACTTTATTGGCAAGTTCAAGGGCATCTCATAGAAAACCCTTAACTTTTGCTTCGTCAAAAGACTAAACTAGCCTAATTGATGGAGCCCCCATTTGGGAGGCCATTCTTCCAACCTTCCCCTCATGAGGACTCAAGTCAAGTCTACTTTTGACCTAAGTTATTGACATGACTCCTTTCCCAACCTTGCGCCTTGATCACAACAATCAAGCCTTGATTAAAAGGTTTGCTTATCAAGGTACGAGAAGCGACATTTAGGTTTTGCCAAAACCCAAATCCCAAGTTACATGATTAAAGTACACAAACGGGGTCATGACTCCCCGGGTTGGCCGCCACTACCAACCAACCCTTTGGGATGCACTTAAGGCTTATGCATGTCCCCGCAAACTCACCTTGCTTGCTTCCTCTTTTGGGGTCAAGATTTCTCTTCACCCCAAAGTAAGAATCCGATTTTGATTTGGGTTTACGCAAGAAGTTCCATTTGTCTCATGCCAAACTTGACAACCCTATTTGCACTTATAGATTATTCTCGTGATACAATCTTTTGGAAATTCTTAAGCCTTTATTTCACTTGCAACTTGATGTGGTACATTTTATGTGACACCCTGCCCCACTAAAAGAAAGGTGATGTCCTC